>Ga0209035_10000548_pt1 | contig 14830 bp, 14 predicted proteins | sample MarorgKNORR_S2LV_6_FD_188220 | JGI IMG/M metagenome (GOLD analysis project Ga0209035, IMG submission 188220) | Marine microbial communities from the Southern Atlantic Ocean, analyzing organic carbon cycling - AAIW_A/KNORR_S2/LV (SPAdes) (version 2) | ecosystem: Environmental > Aquatic > Marine... | reverse complement strand
AAAAAATAGAAACAGAATATTTTTCTAAAATATCCCACATTCTAGACATATCAGGAAAGTCAGGTGCACCTTCATACATTATTTGAGTTGCGCCGTGAAGTAAGGGGGCATAAACAACATAGCTATGACCGGTGACCCATCCAATGTCAGCTGTACAAAAAAAGACGTCAGAGTCTTTAATGTCAAATGCCCATTTGAAAGTAGAATAAAGATGAGTCAGATATCCACCGGTTCCATGTAGAACACCCTTGGGTTTTCCAGTAGTTCCAGAGGTGTATAGAATGTAAAGAGGATGATCACTGTCTAATTTTTCAGCATCACACGAATCAGAAACAGTTTCCATCAAATCTTTCCATAGTTTGTCTTTTGTAGAAAGAGAAATTTTATTTTTTGTTCTTTCTAAAACAATCACATGTTTGACAAATTCAAAGTCTATAATCGCATCGTCAATTACTTCTTTAAGTTTAACAATTTTTCCTCGCCTATAACCACCGTCAGCAGTGATTACAATTTTAGATTTGGAATCTTCAATCCGGTCTTTAATAGACGCAGCACTAAATCCAGAAAAAACAACAGTGTGGATAGCACCAATTCTTGCGCAAGATAACATCGCAATTGGTAATTCTGGAACCATTGGAAGGTAGATGGTGACCCTGTCTCCTTTTGTTACTCCAAGGGATTTTAAGACATTGGAAAATTTTTGAACTTCAAGTAGTAATTCACCATAAGTATATGTTTTAGAATCACCATTTTCACCCTCCCACATAATTGCAGGTTTATCAGATTTTGTAGATTGATGTACGTCAAGAGCGTTGTATGAGGCGTTAATTGTGCCTCCAACAAACCATTTAGCAAAAGGGGGATTCCAATCAAGAGTCTTATCCCAAGGGCTAAACCAAGTTAAATTATGAGCCTGCTCATCCCAAAAAGAAACATAGTCAGAGTCTGCTTTTTTACGTAAAGTGCTATCATTGTTGCCTAATCCAATATGATATTTTTCAGACATCAAAAAGGGTATGAAATTAGATTTTTTTAAATGTTAAAAAAAGAATTAATCAATTCTGGATGATGTTAATGGCATCATTTACTGCCTTCGTGATTCATAAATTTTCACATTAGATGTTTTTTCTCCAGTTTGTATTACCTGACAAATTCCATTCACATCTTCAGTTCCAACCCCACATGTTGGTATTGTTCTTTCAACTATTTTTTGTTCTACAACTGGTTCTACAACTGACGGTGTAACAATTGGTTTGAATAATCCCACGGCATCATAAATTGAAGAATACTGCGGATAATTCTTATCAAACCATTCTTTGTATATTGGTTCATTAAAATATCTGTCAATGTAATGTTGTGGATTTTTTGATGTGTCAACAAATAGTGCAATTCCTAATGGTGCAGAATTAGATTCTTTTACAACTGGTTCTACAACTGGTTCTACAACTGGTTCTACAACTGGTTCTACAACTGGTTCTACAACTGGTTCTACAACTGGTTCTACAACTGAAGGTGTAACAAATGATTCTACAACTTTTGCATCAGTTCCACTTTCTAAATTTGATATTTTGAATTCTTTATTATCATATGAAATTACTACATTGGAATTAATTGAATCAAAATTAAAATTAAAATTATATTCTCCGTCTGTTTTCCAAATTGCATCCATTGCAAATGTGTCATATCTAAATGACCCGTCTAGTTGAGGTGCAAATTCACCTGCGACAATAATTTGATTTTCAGGTGAAGTAATTGAAAATTTGATATTTTGTGCTTGTTGCGGATCAAAATCTTGAATTGGAATCTGACCGGTTATCACAATTTTATTTCCGTGCACATATGATGATTTGTCAGATTTTATAAAAAATTCTGACTTGTCTTCAGCCAGAGATTCAATTTCTTGTGTTTTCACTTTAGTGGGATTTTCAGTCAAGTTTGGCAATATTTCTAATGTGAAAGGTAGAACAACAATAGTTTCCATGTATTCACTGTCCATTATTTTTACCATTACGGGAGTTTGTTCTGCTACTTTATTGACAATCATTGAATATGTTACAACTAATTCCTGCTCATCAAACGATTGTGTTCCGTCATTATCACAATGGAGTATATCTCGCTTCATCATTGTTGGATCATTCCAAGTTAAGGTTTCACCATATGAGTAATTTTGATCAATTGAATTTTGGTTTAATTTGTAAACAGATAAACCAGTTTGTCCATTAAGTGTATTACTTGCAAAATAATTATTCATGTCGCTAGGTTTTTTTGCAAAATTTGTAACAAATGTAACTGGAGATAATAGTTCTACTTCTGCATCATCGCATGCACTAATTGTGATGTTAATTGTATCTCCAACATGTGATGGAATATTTATGATGTTGATATCTTTTGCATTTAAAATAAATTCTTTGTCTGAATTTAGTTCCACTAACACTTTATCATTAATGTGAGGTGCGTAACGAATTATTCCATTATTACTCTTAATTGTAAACGTGGAGACCCAACCGTCTTTTCCAATAGATGTATACGCCAAAGCATAGGTGTCAAAATCAATTTGGAGTAAAGAATTATAGGTTCCATGAACAGAATCATGCTCCAAACTATTCACTTCAACAATACTAGCACCATCAGATGAAATTGTAAACGTGGAGATGTAACCGTCAGATCCATCACCTGTATACGCCAAAGCATACGTGTCAGAATCAATTTGGAGTAAAGAATTATGGAGTCCATTACTTCCATCATGCTCTAGATTATTACCTCCAGACTGGGTTCTAACAGCTGTAATAGCTCCAGAAGATGAAATTGTAAACGTGGAGATGTAACCGTCATTGTCTACTCCTGTATACGCCAAAGCATACGTGTCAGAATCTACCTGGACTAGAGAGTTGTACTGTCCCTTAGAAGTATCATGTTCTAAGTTTGCAGAAGCTGAAGCATGGTTTGCATGATCTTGTATTCTTATCGGGGTAATAGTCCCATCACTATCAATTGTAAACGTGGAGATGTAACCGTCAGATCCATCACCTGTATACGCCAAAGCATACGTGTCAGAATCTACCTGGACTAGAGAGTTGTACTGTCCTTGATTAGTATCATGCTCTAGATTATTACCTCCAGACTGGGTTCTAACAGCTGTAATAGCTCCAGAAGATGAAATTGTAAACGTGGAGATGTAACCGTCATGGTTTACTCCTTTATACGCCAAAGCATACGTATCAGAATCTACCTGGACTAGAGAGTTGTGATTTCCATCACTAGTATCATGTTCTAAGTTTGCAGAAGCTGAAGCATGGTTTGCATGATCTTGTATTCTTATCGGGGTAATAGTCCCATCACTATCAATTGTAAACGTGGAGATGTAACCGTCATTTTCTAATCCTGAATACGCCAAAGCATACGTGTCAGAATCTACCTGGACTAGAGAGTTGTACTGTCCTTGATTAGTATCATGCTCCAAACTATTCACTTCAACAATACTAGCACCATCAGATGAAATTGTAAACGTGGAGATGTAACCGTCACCGCCGCTCCCGGAATGTGCCAAAGCATACGTATCAGAATCTACCTGCACTAGAGAGTTGTATCTCCCGATACTGTCCGAATACTCTAAACTAGCCGTTTCAAGGATATATTTTCCATCATTGGCATATGCATCATCCACCCCAATGGCAATAACAGCAGATAGTACAAAAAATATCAAAAGAATTGTTTGCATTTAATCCAACTAAAGTTATGCCAATATGTAAAATTATCAGGCAAAAATATTACTAGTTTATAAAATTTAAATCTAATTTCTTATAAAAAAACTAAACATGTACTTGGCAGTATGGTAAAATAATAAAAAATAAATTAAAAAATTATTGTGCTTCCATTCTAGCTAACCAATCATTATCGTTGTCATCTCTAGCAGTTTCCGCTTTCACTTGCTGTGGTGGTTCTGGAAATGCTATTTTGACTTCAGATTCAGTTGTAGTTTCAGGTATTGGTAATACATGAGATTCAATTGGTTCTGAATATGCTGCGATAGGTTCTGTTGGTGCTTCTGGAAGTACTGTCTGAACTACTTGTTGTGGTTCAGGTGTCTCCAGATATGAAACGGCTGAATCCTGGATATTTGTTTCTGCGGTGGATGTTATCTCTTGCACTTCCAATTCTAAATCAGCAATTCTACTCTTTACATTTGAAATTTCAGATTGTTCATGTGTCACATGCTCAATTACCTCAGTTGTGCATGATTTCACAGTTTCAAATGTTGCATCAGAGATTTCATTACTCTTGAATTGTACTTTTGCATCAAACGATAACATTTTTGCAGACTTCATTTGTTCATCTAACTCAATCAATCTTACCTCAAGTTTAGCTTTGATTTGATATTCCATTTCATCTAAGGATACAAGTTTTGACTTGTATTTTTCATGAATGATTTCAGCATCTGCTTTCATATCATCATTTTCTGAAACAATATCCATCAATGCTTTTAGACGACGTAGAGTTAGTTGTTTTTCACGAAGTAGTTTTTGTGAGTCAAGTCTCCATTTTGGAATGAAGATTACAGTGTCACCTTGGACTACTAGTTGCTCATATTGGATTTGCTGTAATCCTTGAGAACCGCAATCAATACCGACGGATTGAATACTACCATCAATTTCAGTGATTGTTCCTATGACTTTACCCATGAATGTTCCGTACATGTCTTTGACGTTTTTACCGATTATTTCGGTATCATTGTTTGTCATGGTAGTTACTAATGAGATTTGTATAACCCATAAAGTGTAAGTAATCTTTTTAGTTTTAGTAAGAATAAATTAACTAACTTTAGATAATGGGCTCAAGAGTAATTTTAAAATTCAAAGTTTCTAATGAATAATTATGATTCAAAGAGAAGAAATTGAACAAATTTTAAATTTTGTTGCAAGTCGATGGAGCAAAACTGTGCAAGAGCCAGACAACAAAGCAATGGAAAGTCTTCCAAATGATTTTTGGATGAATTCGATTGGAGGTAAGACAGCAAAAGGAGGCCATTGGGTTACAACAATTATGTACACTGAAAACGAATCAGATGCAGCAGGGTTTAAGGAAGTTCTGCTAAGATGGCAGTCAAAAGGCAATGATAAAAATAAAGAAAAAGGTCCCGATCTAATTCAAATTGGAAAAAAGAAATAGAGTATTAATAATTGTAAAATAAGTTATTCATATTGTCAGAATTTACAATTAAAGAAAGAAAAACATTATCAGATCATTTTTCAAATACGGAGGATAACGTATTCGCAATCATCACTCCACGTCAAGTTGATCGTGGAGCTTTGATGTCAAGGTATAGCAGAACAGACAAGAGCATGAGAAAAATTTTTCTGGATGAATTTTTAAAAAATAAAAACAGAGGAGAAGAATTTTACGACAGGGTACTGTTAGAGTATGGGGATGATTCAGTTGCAGAACTTGGGGAAGCACAAATTGCAATTGAAGGGCTGTCAAACATTGCAGTAAAAAAAATTGAAGACAGAAGAATAGGGTTGTCATATTTAGAAAAATCTTCACGCTATGTTACATGGAATAAAAAAGAAAATGGGAAATATAGATTTTATAGAGATGAAAAAATTATGAATTCAAAATTTGCAGACATGTATGAAGACAGTTGTAATTTTTCTTTTGATGTTTATTCTAAAAACATTGAACCAATGGTAAATTACATTAGAGAAAAATATCCAATTGAAAAGTATACTTTTAAAGATTCAGCAGATGGGAAAGAAAAATTATTTGATAAATTAAAAAAAGAAGCAGACATAAAATCAGCAAATATGATTTACAGAGGTTCAACTAAAGCAAAAGCATTGGATATTTTACGAGGTCTGCTTCCAGCTTCGACTTTAACAAATGTGGGAATTACAGGGAATGGAAGGGCATTTGAGTATCTTTTAACAGTATTAGCCTCATCAGAACTAGATGAAGAGAAAAAATTAGCCTCAAAAATCAAAAAAGAATTAGAAACAACAATAAAATCATTTGTCAAAAGAGCAGATGGTAAATATGGAAAAGCATTTCAAAAATACCTAAGAGATGTAAAAGATACATCTAGATCAATTACACTAAAAGAAATCAAATCAAACCCAACCATCGGGGCAACTACAAAATTAACAGATTATGAATCAGAAAAACAAGCACTTGATAAAATCATCACATCCATAATGTATGAACAGTCACCAAGTACATCATACCAGAACATAATGAAACAAGTTAAAAAAATACCAACAGAGAGAAAAATTAAGATCATACAGGCATTTACAAAAATAAGATCAAACAAAAGACATAGACCGTCCCGTGCATTTGAGAATACTTACTATACATTTGATCTGTGCAATAATTTTGGAATGTTCAGAGATCTTCATAGACATAGAGCACTTACATTAGAAAGACAGATGTTAACGACAGATCACGGATACCTGTTACCAAAAGAAATCAAAACATTAGGAATTGAAAAAGATTTCAAAGAATGTATGAACAATACAAAATCTACATTTGAAAAAATTAGAAAAAAATTTCCCGAACAAGGCCAGTATGTTGTAAATTTTGCATATAACTACCCGTATTTTATGAAATTAAATTTAAGAGAAGCGTGTCATCTAATTGAGTTAAGAACAATACCGCAAGGTCATATTGATTATAGACGTGTTGCACAAGAGATGTACAAGCAGATTAACAAGGTTCATCCAAACTTAAGTAAAATTATGAAATTTGTAGATCTAAAAGAATATGATTTAGAAAGATTTGAAGCTGAGAAAAGAACCGAAGAAAAGAGAAAAAATAGATAATATTCTAATAGCAATAAAATCAATACAGGGTATGACAGAAAAAATTGTAAAAGATCCACAAGAATGGAAAGAGCAGCTAACACCAGATCAATATGAAATTTGTATTAAACATGGAACTGAACCACCGTTTTCAGGGAAATATAACGATAGTAAACTAGAGGGTTCTTTCAAATGTGTTTGTTGTGGAAAAGAATTGTTTTCGTCAAATGCAAAATTTGATTCAGGTTCAGGTTGGCCAAGTTTCTGGGAACCAGTATCAGAAGATAACATAGAATACATCTCAGATACAGAGTATGGAATGCTCAGAACAGAAGTCAATTGTAAGAACTGTGGGTCACATCTAGGGCATGTATTTGATGATGGTCCAAAGCCAACAAACCAAAGATATTGTATAAATTCAATTTCGCTAAAGCATGAAAAAGACGAATAACCATAATTGTGGATGTAAAATGTGTAAATAATCCATTGTGAGTACGTTGAAAAATATTTAATAAAACACAATTAATCATAAGGAATCAAAGGGAAATAAAATGAACATTAAATACATAACAAAAAAGGACAAAAAAATATGAAAATAATATTATGCGGTTTCGGAGTTGTGGCTCAAAGCCTGGTAAAATTATTTGAATCAAGAAAAGATGAACTCTATGCAAAATATGGATTAAAACCAAGATTAATTGCAGTGTTTGACAGCAAAGGTAGCGCAGTGGATCAGTCAGGATTAAAATTTAACAAACTTGTAGAAATAAAGAAAAAATATGGAACTGTAAAAAATTATTCAAAAGAAAATAATTCCATGACAGGTTTTGAAATATTAAAAAATTTTGATGCCGATGTGTTAATTGAAACTACAGCTAGTAATTACAAAGATGCAGAACCAGGAATGACCCACATAACAACAGCAATGAAAAAAGGGATGCACGTTATTTCAGTAAATAAAGGACCACTTGCATTAGCATTTCCATCATTAATGGAATTATCAATATACAATCAAGTAATGTTCAAATTTAGCGGCACAGTTGGAGGAGGAACACCCATCTTAGATTATGCTAAAAATAGTTTAAGTGGAGAAAAGATTACATCTTTTGCAGGGATACTAAACGGTACTACAAACTATATTTTATCAAACATGGCAACAGGATTGTCATTTGAAGAAGCATTGAAGGATGCAAAAAACAAGGGGTACGTAGAAGCTGATGAAGCGTTAGACCTGGACGGATTAGATGCAGCTGCAAAATTAGTTATTCTTGCCAACTGGATCATGGGAATGAAAGTTACAATGCCAGATATCAAATGCATAGGGATAAGGAAAGTTACAATTGAAGATATTAAAAAAGCTGAGAAAAATAATTCGGTGTTAAAATTGATTGCGTCTTGTGATAATGAGTTAGTGGTAAGTCCAAAAGAAATACCAAAAGAGAATCCATTAGGAGTAAACGGTACATTGAATGCAATTGCATTTACATCCGAACATTCGGGAACTCAAACAATTATAGGAAAAGGAGCTGGAGGAACTGAAACTGCGAGCTCCATCTTAAGAGATCTTTTAGACATCAGACAAGAGATTGCAAAAAAATGAAATCCAATTTAATTTCAAAAAGTGAAACAGCATCTTTGCTAAAAAAAGTATCAGAAGAATGGGACATGGAGTTCCCTAAAATAAAAAATGTTAAAGTACATCAAATTTTGAGTGATGCCCAAATAATTACAGGTGATGGATTAAAGATACTAAAAATAAACGAGGACTACTTGCCGTTTTTATCAGAAACAGAAATTTTAAAAAAATTTCCTAGTGTTGAAGTAGATATGGGTGCAGTCAGATTCATGTGTAAAGGTGCAAATTTGATGCGACCAGGAATTAAAAAATTTACAGAGTTTGAAAAAGAAAAATTAGTGTGCATTGTGGAGGAAACGCATCATAAATTTTTAGCAATCGGAAAATCCATGGTATCAAGTTCAGAATTAGAAAATATGGAAAAGGGAGAAGTGATACAGAACTTACATTACATATCAGATAGGTTTTGGGAAACTGGTAAAACGATTTACGATTAACTAAAAAATTACTTTATACTCTCAGTAAATTCTTCTGTACCGTCTTTGGTAATTACAAGTACATCCAATCCATCACCGCTTGCAGAATCTCTTAAAGCTGCTGCGCGAACTGCATGTTTAGCCAAATTGATAGCCTCATCTTTAGACATATTTGGTTTGAACTGAGGATCTAGAACACCTAATGCCATTTCAGCACCAGTTCCAACTGCTGCATATTCATCAGGAAGTACAGAGCCTAAAGGATCAAGAGTATACATAACTGGTTTATCAACTACTCCACCAACTATCACTTGAGTAAGTAATGGGAAGTATCTTCTCTCATACATCATATTTGACATCATCTTAGCAACAGTGTTAGGAGGAACATCTCTCTTGATGTCCATTTTTCTAATTTTGGCAAGAGCAGAAATTTGTAAAGTTAAAATTTGCATATCAGCGACTAGACCAGCGCAAGTTGCACCGACTTTATCAGTTATAGAGAAAGTTTTCTTTGTACTTTTACTAACAAGAAAGTTTCCAAATGCGATCCTTTTTTCACTAGCAAAAACTACACCATTATCAAAAGTAATTCCAACAGCAGTTGCTCCCGGCATATACATGGACATATTTAAAATATAATTTTCACATAATAAAGGGCTTTCTACAATACAGATCAAATCTGTGGCTAAAATTTAAAAATAATAGATCAGCGGTGACACGAAATAACAAAATAATATAGTACAAACATAGAATGAACCATATCTTTTTTATTAGAATAATAGAAAAAAATCTTGAGTAAGTTGGCCACTAGTGAAATTAAAGAAAAGATCTTGAATGATACAGTATTTTTGGGATTAAGATTGGTAATGGGGGTAATTTTCATTATTCACGGATATAGTAAATTTAACAATGATGGGTTTGTTTCATGGATCTCATCAATGGGAATTCCAGGGGAATTGGCAATAATCATTGCATTTGCTGAAGTAATTCCAGGCATATTACTAATCATAGGAGTTTTGAATAGAATTTCAGCATCCATAATTTCAATAATTATGGTAGGTGCAATATTCCATGTAAAAGGTGCTCAAAGCATCACAGGAGATAAAGGAATTGAATTTGATTTGATTTTACTTGCAGTGGCATTAGTGATCATTGTTGCAGGTCCAGGAAAGATATCCTTATCACAAATAATCAAAAAAATTCCCAGATATCTTCACTAATTTTTTCCAAAATTATCCATAATCAAACAAATGCACTTTGTGGTTTTCCTTAACAAGTCGACTCTAGCAAATTCATTAGGAGAATGAATTCTTGAAAACATGTACGTACTTCCTATAGAAATGCAAGGGGATTTTAAAATATCAACAAACGGATACATGGGACCAGTTCCAGCATTTGAAACATTCAGTATAGACGTTCCAAAAATTTTATCTGCTGCATTTTTTACTTGAGATACAAAAGGATCTGAAGAGTTAGTTCTAGCTGCAGCCTCACCATGAAAAATTTTAATTTTTACATCATTGAATCCATATAATTTGAGATGTTTTTTTAATCGAATAACTTGTTTCTTGGGATCCATTTTAGGAATTAATCTAAAATCAATTTTTACCAAAGCATTACCAGGTAGAACAGTTTTAGCTCCATCTCCAGTGTAACCAGAAATAAATCCTGCAATGTTGCATGTTGCATCACCAACTAAAGCTTTTTTCGCGTCAAGATTTTTTTTATTTCCTACAAAAGAATTAATTCCAAATTCTTTTTTGAACACATTTTGATCAAAAGGTTCTTTCTCAATTAATTCTAAATCTTTTTTTGAAAATGGGACAACTTCATCATACCAATCTTTAATCAAAATATGCCCATCAGGATCTCTTAATGTCTGAATAGCATCAATTAACCGCCATGCAGGATTTTTAATTAATACAGCTAAACTAGAATGAGCATCTCGAATAGATTCTTTTACAGATAACTCAACAAACAGTAATCCTTTCATTCCAAGACCAATAATAGGTCTATTTTTTGCATCGACATATCCAAATTCCCAAATTACGCCATCATTGGAAAATTTCTTTTTGTATTTTTTCAAATATTGCTCAATATGAGCACTACCAGTTTCTTCCTCCCCCTCAATTACAAATTTTATGTTACAAGGGACATCGCCAGTTGCTGCTAAACAAGCCTCAACTGCCTTAATTCTAGTAATTAATTCACCCTTATCATCAGTAGAGCCTCTTCCAAAAATTTTATTTCCTTTTCTTATGCCGCTAAAGGGAGGATCATCCCATAAATCAAAGGGTTCTGCAGGTTGAACGTCATAGTGATTATAAAACATCAATGTTTTGTTAGGATTTTTTTTAGATTTTATCTCAGCAAATACAATTGGAGCAATGCCTTTTTTCAATCTTAAAATTTCAGATTTAAGACCAGAAGATTTCAATAATGTTTTAACTAATTTTGCACATTCTTCAATGCCTTCATTTTTTGCAGATACGCTAGGTTGTTGGATTAATTTTTGAAGATCTGAAATAAGATCATCCATATGGGAATCTACATGTTTTAATGCATTCATGTTAATCAAATAATTTTATCAAAAGGTTTCATTACATTAGGAATTGCATCAATTAAATCCATAGAGGTCATGTGAAGACCCAATTTATCTTGGACGTGTTTTCCGGCTAAACCGCAGATAAAACTAGCTGCTGCTGCAGACTCTAAACTATTTCTATTTTTAGATAGTAATCCAGCAACTAATCCAGACAAAACATCACCAGTGCCACCCACAGTCATGGCAGGAGTATTTTTTTCACAAAGGTATGTTGTTTTACCATTTGAAATAATATCAGTTGGTCCTTTTAACAAAATTGTTATGCCATTATCAAGTGCATGTTGTTCAACTAATGTGATTCGTTCATTTTGTGAATCAGACGGAACATCACCAAACAATCTCTTAAATTCACCTGAATGAGGCGTAACTACAACATTCTTGTTGGCTAAAAGTGGTAACACTTCAGGAATTAACGCACTAGCATCTAAAGATAATCTAACGTCTCTCTCCAAAAGAGATTTTACCAAATAAAGTAAAGAATTTTTTTCTTGTATTGCAAGACCCATTCCAATCGTTGCAGAATCTAAGTTACGAGGTAATGCCCCAACAAGTTTCTTAACAGCGCCAAGGGTTAATTTTTGATCAACGAGAGGGATAACAATAAGATTAGGAGAAATTGCACGAGTCGGAGTTACGTTGATTTTGGGAACAGATGTATAAACTAAATCAGTACCACATCGTAGTGCAGCAAGTGAAGATAACACTGGGGCGCCATGGTAAATGTAACTTCCACCAATAACAATTACAATTCCATTATCACCTTTTCTAGAAGTAGATTTTCTTGCAGGTATAAAATTTTGAACAATTGATGATGAAAGTATTTGGGATTCCAACATACAGTAGTCTAGATATTGCATGAATAAATATTGTTTTCAAAACAAGGATAGAATTAATCTAATTTGTTGTACTTTTTTTAGCTGCTTTTGCTTTAGGTGCTGCTTTTGCTTTAGGTGCTGCTTTTGCTTTAGGTGCTGCTTTTGCTTTAGGTGCTGCTTTTGCTTTAGGTGCTGCTTTTGCTTTAGGTGCTGCTTTTGCTTTAGGTGCCGCATCTATACCGGTTGTTGTTTTTGCTTTTCTACCAAAAAATGCTTTTCTTGCAAAACATAGGTAGGTAGTATGTCCAATACCTTGGAATGAATGTCGAGTTTTTCCCTCTCTAGCCGCAATTGTTCTTATAATGTGCTCAGTTGATTCAATATCAGTAAATTCATTTTCAATTAACGCAATAGTTAATTTTTCTAATTGATTCATAGTTGGACAGATTGCAAATATGCAACCACTTCCTTTTAGCATCTGTCTTACTTTAGGAAGAACAACCCAAGGATCACCTAAATCAATTAAAGCAACGTCCATTTCAGTAACTGGAATTTCCTTAGAAGTTTTTAGATCCAAATTAGTTTGAGTGACATACTTAGAAAGACCGGCTCTGCGAATATTTTTTTCTGCAATCTTCATGAATTTCTCATCTACATCAAACGTGTAAACATGGCCTCTAGGTTTTACAATACTTGCAACAAATGAAGTCATAGATCCACTTCCAGTTCCAATCTCAAGAATTTTTTGGCCGTCTTTAATTCCCGCACGTGCAGCAATGTATCCAAGATCTTTTGGGTAAACAATTTGAGTGCCGTGTTGTATCTTCATTATGTAATCATACATTGTTGGCTCAAGCAAGTACACGTACTTGTCTTTGTTTGTCATCAATCTAGAACCGTATTCTTTTCCAATAGCATCAGCGTGTTTAAGGACGCCAATGTGAGTATGTAGTTGTTCTTTTTTTGAAATATTCATCAACCATTTTTTAGAATCATTATAAAAGAATAAGACAGGAGACTTGTCTTTAATTATTGACATGTCATTTTCCTAAAAATTTAAAATAAGAATGTTAGGCCGTACACATACACAAAGATAAATCATATTTCTAAAACTTAACCAAAAATCTAGTATTTTAGGCATGAATTTAATTAAAAAATACTACACATCTTGTTAGATTAGAGAATTTCTTCTAATGTAGCGTTATCAAAAATGTTCCACTTATTATGGCAATGATTCTACCAGATATAATTTGAAAAATGAATTACTTTGCCAAACGTGTGGCAGATATTTGACTATTGGATCATGTGATTGCCCTGTAAAAAAAGAATTATGTAAATTATGCGATAAAGAATTTGATGATTTTGATACATTAGAAAAACATATGCAAAGTTGTCATGATCATTTCTCTTCATCAGAATTATTGTAAAGTTCATCATGGTTCAAACAAAGTAGAACGTATTTGACAATCCTTAAACTTACTTTAGTAGAGCAATAATAATCCTAAACATGCAATTAACGCATAAGTGATAATTTGTTTTTCTTTATTTGAGCGATTCATGTACTTCATTTGCAACTTCCAAATTGCATTTGTAATCATGTTCTCTTTGCCATATTTTCTCCAAAGTAACATATCGATTTTAGAAATTCCCTTGAAGATTTGATTATTCGTAAAAGAATTGAGTTTAATGAAGAACATGATTATCTTATCTTGAATTGTAAATACGATAATTGTCATAAAGATAGTTGCTGAAAATGAAGAAAATTGCCATAGATACTCCATATACCAAGGCTCGTAGGTTTGAGCAGATTGCCAAATATCAAGCATAAACCAAACGGCTTGTGCAAGGTAAAATGATACAACTACAGTAATGAGAAGTGAGTTTAGTAATGGAATTAGCCAATTAATGCCCCCATCTTTTGAGACTTGTTTTGTGGCTTTAACACGACTAAAGTAATTCTCAAAATATCTCTTAATCAATAATTATGATTAACCCTGCATGATCTTAAGTCTTGTTTGATATGTGAAATTAAAAATATGTGAAATTAAAAATATGTGAAATTAAAAATAAAAAAAAAGGAATGAAGAAAAACAATAACAAATGTCCTATGGAAAATAAACCACATTAACTAAAACCAAAATTATCTTTGTGTCTAATTACTAACAAAACTAAGAACTTTAGATTCTAAACTCCAACACGCTTAAGTTTACACCATTCAAAAAATTTAATAAAAAAGAGATTGGAGTTTATACTGAAATGAGTACAGTATTTGATGCAGAAATAGCAGAACGTGAATGCCCTGGATGTAAAAGAATGACAAAATCAATGTTTTGTCCAAAGTGTAACAAGTGTGAATTCTGCCATAAAATAATAGAAGGAAAATTAGAATGTCAAAATTAGATACCCCTGAAGATGATACTGGAATTATCTTTGTGTCTTAGAATTAACAAAACTAAGAATCTTTGTCCAGAAGTAAACTAACATGTTATTCAGTTATCAATTCAAATAGATTCTCGCTTATTGATTGAATTGTAGGCATTATAGCATCATTGATGGTTTGAGCCACT
>Ga0209035_10000547_pt1 | contig 14830 bp, 7 predicted proteins | sample MarorgKNORR_S2LV_6_FD_188220 | JGI IMG/M metagenome (GOLD analysis project Ga0209035, IMG submission 188220) | Marine microbial communities from the Southern Atlantic Ocean, analyzing organic carbon cycling - AAIW_A/KNORR_S2/LV (SPAdes) (version 2) | ecosystem: Environmental > Aquatic > Marine >... | reverse complement strand
TCCAAAGTCAATTCATAAGCTCGCAACATCTCACGACTTCCAGCCAAGCGTTAGAATCGGCAAATCTGGAATCACTGATTTGTTAATAGAAGAAATCGATTCGCAATTAACCAAAAAGAATGTTGTAAAAATAAAAATTAATAGAGGATTATTTGAGAAAAAGGACATCAAAGCTGTATGGACCTCTCTTGCTGATGAAACTAGTTCAACTATTGTCTTGGCGAGAGGCAATGTAGGCGTTCTTTGGCGTTAATGATGAGATTTTTAGGAAATAGTCAAAGGTTGATTTTTACACGGTGATAATATGGTGGCAGGAATTTCACTCACTGAGCGTCTAAAACGCCATCCAGCACAAAATGTTGCAATGCTGCTCCTACTGGTTGTTGGCAGCCTAATGTTTGCTAGTGAAGTATTTGCTCAAGGAGACGCGAATGACCTGCATTTAGATTTAAATGTAAAAGATGGGTATGAAAGTACAGCTATCTGGGTCGGGCTTGCGATTTTACTCGGCGTATATGGATTAATTATTACTGAAGTAGTTCATCGTACCTTAGCTGCGGCTCTCGGCGGTTTGGTTGCCGTAGTAGCATTGAACTATTTCACAGTGGAATCGGCTCTAACGCTCGCTGCGGTCACCACAATGATAGATTGGGAAACGATAGGTCTACTACTCGGTATGATGGTCATGGTTGGAATATTATCTAAAACGGGTATTTTCGAGTGGTTTGCTGTTGAAGCATATAAAAAATCTAACGGCTCTATTTGGACTCTGGTAGTGATTTTGTGTAGCGTTACTGCAGTTCTATCGGCCTTTTTAGATAACGTTACCACTATGTTATTGATTACTCCTGTCACAATACAATTAGCTAAAGTATTGGACTTAAAACCAATTCCAATTTTAATTTCAGAAGTAATATTTTCTAACGTTGGAGGTGCTGCAACGATGATTGGAGATCCACCTAATATCATGATTGGTTCGGGTCTATCTCCAACAGCAATCGCAAGTAAAGGATACGAGGACCTTGCTAGTTCTGGTGTCACTTTCAACGACTTCATAACTGAAATGGCTCCTGGTATTTTGATGACAATAGTTCCAACATTCATGCTAGTTAGATATCTCTATCGTGATGAATTTACTGGAGAGCGCCAGCGTGATGTTGCAGAACTTGAAGCCAAATACGGCGTTAAGGATGTAAAATTATTGAAAACTAGCGGGTTTATTCTAGGGTTAGTTATTTTAGGATTTTTCCTCCATCCGATACTGCACATAGCGGTCTCTTGGGTTGCTCTTTTGGGAGCAGTTCTGATGTTGTTGGCGACAGATAGGCATGAAATCGAAGAATCACTAGAACATGTGGAATGGACAACTCTTCTATTCTTTGCCGGATTATTTGTTCTGGTTCATTCACTCCAGTACATGGGTGTAATAAATTTCATAGGAGAATATGTTGAGAAAGGAATCCTATTATTCCCTGAAGGTGATGGAGGATATATTCGTCTATCTGCAGCAATTTTAATCATTTTATGGGTTTCAGCATTCGCAAGTGCTTTTATTGATAACATTCCATATACGGCAACAATGATTCCTATTGTTCTACAAATTTCACATTCACTTTCTATTGAATTAGGGCCACTAATTTGGGCTTTAGCATTTGGTGCGTGTTTGGGTGGAAACGGTACGCTAATAGGCGCCTCAGCGAATGTTGTGACCGCAGGTATGGCTGAGGAAGCAGGTTATCCAATATCCTTCAAAGAATTTTTCAGAGCAGGATTCCCTGTAATGATATTGACTACAGCGATTGTATCAGTCTATATGATTGCAGTTTACGTGTTTTCTGCTGATCACACACTATATGCGAAGATAGTCCTATTAGGAATCACTCTAGTGGGAATAATCTTACAATTTTCACGTGGTATAGCCAAGGGTAAATCTTTCTCGGAATCTCTAATTGATGATGATTATGACGAACTCAAGGAAGTCGTTTTGGACAAAATAGATGATGTCAAAAGTACGATAATCTCAAAAACAAGTGAAGAAGAGTGAACTCAAAGCAACTTAGTTTTGAATAACTCAATTATCCGCTGTATTGAATAGGCTTAGGCACTTCGTTACTTTGAGGGCGAGTCTATTTTCGAGTGCAAAGTTTGTGGCCTTCTTTCACTAGGCGGAGATGCTTGTCCCGCTTGTGGTAGTCAGATTCGTACTGATTTGACCTTGGATGACCAAGATGATAGTCCACTCCCACTTGAAATTCCTGGGCTTGATGAAGCCACAGAATCATGGTACCAATTAGATGGTAATGAACATGTAGAGGTCGATCAACAAGTAGAGCCAATTGGTGAACAATCCAACTCAACTAAAAGTCAAGGTGGCTTACCATTTGGATATAATGGGGATTCCAACATCAATGAACCTAATCTTCCATTTGGTATCGGCAGTAATGCGCAAGGAGTGCCCTTTGAAGATGCGGGAGTAGACAGACTACCTAGTGTTGTAGCAGAACAACCACTGGTGGTTAATGAGATGCCAATTTCTGAGCCATCCACACCTTCGAACCAACCAATAGTTCCTGTAGTTGAAACACCTGTTGAGGTTGTTTTAAAGGAGAAAATCAACCCTCTATTCGAATCTACAATTGAGCAACAAAAAACAGTAGAAGTTCCAGTAATTGAGTTTAATGAAATTGTTAGTTCTCCGCAAATAACCGAAGAGCATACTGTTTCTGAGTTATGGACAATTGATGCCGAAGTTCCTGATATGGAACAATTATATTCTGTTCAGGACGAGGTTGTTGAATATGTTCACGAGTCAGATTCGCCTGTACTATTTACGACAAATACACAATCGCATTTCAATCCTGAACACAATCTAGATCCGCAAAATCAGGAACAAGATTTCCACCATCCACTCGAATCAATACCGGTTGATAATCAATCACAACTGATATTGAAGTTACACCCTGCTAGAGCCCTTGGAGTTGATTTAAGTCAGCACCCAGGGCTAGAGGGTTTACTGGCAGAAGCATTCTATGCAATCGGCGCTGAGGAATGGGATGACGCAGCAGAATCATTCCAGCAACTGGCGGCATCAAAACCAGAAGATGGTAATATCTTCAATAATTACGGCCTTTCTTTATTGCAAAAAGCACTAACTATGGCCAAGAGCCAAAACCCTGAAACAGTTGCACAATCTGAGATTCAATTTCGTTCTTCTATACTGTCACTAAGAGAGGCTGCTCAGAAGCAACCAAGTAATCCAACAATCCTACTAAATCTTTCACATGCACTACTGGCTAGTGGTAGAGTTGACAAGGCATTGCAAATAATTAGAGTCCACAATTCTACTAGTGATTCTAATGAAGGGAAAAATCTGGAGGCTGCAGTCTTGGCAGCTCAGGGGCAGAGTGCAATGGCAAAACAGATTCTGGAAACAGTGTCTAACCAATTAAAACAATCTCCTAATTCATCTCTTTCGGATGGTGTAATCGACTCTAATTTGGCAAAACTCAGCCAATAAAACATCCGATGATCCGCAATAATTCTTCAATTTAAGAAGCGGAAATTAAAATTTCTCGGTGTTGATTGTTACATTATTATTATATGTTTCAGGAGTGATTAAGTCAAAATTACTACAATTTTTGTCTTAAACCAGTTCCTTTTTTGAACTATTTTGAATGCATTAAAATGGTTAAAAAACCACTAAATTCTCTCGTTGCTAAATGTGGTGCTGTGCCTTAATTTAGATGCCATGTCAGTGAGTGAATAGACGACGCCCAAACCGAGCCTTTGATATATGGGTGGTAGGTCGGGGGCTTGCTTAAGCACCCTTGTATGCTCGGCGTATAGGGGGAAGGGCTGAGGAGAACCACCTTGAGGAGTGGTTTTCTGTGGAGGCCGAATTGGCATTACTAGATACCGAAGGGTTACTCATATGGTGTGGAAATACATACATGTGATGCTACAACCCAACTGGGGGATCGCTCGGCTCGAATGCCGATGAAGGTCGTGACAAGCTGCGATAAGCTGCGGGGAGGTGCATGTATACCATGGATCCGCAGATTGCCTAATGGGACTTCCTGTTTCTTCGGAAACAATCGCAATGCGATAGGGAACCCTCCGAATTGAAGCATCTTAGTAGGAGGAGGAACAGAAATCAATAGAGATTCCGTGAGTAGTGGCGAATGAAAACGGAATAGGACAAGCCGAATCCTGAAACGAAAGTGAAGGAGATGTGGTTGTTAGTCTATCATCTAAGTCATAGAAGGTGAAGTTGTCTGGAACGACACAGCCAAAGAGGGTGAAAGTCCCGTAACTGCAAATGATATGATCAAGTGACTAACAAAGAGTAGCATGCGTTGGAAATCGCGTGTGAATATGGGAGGCATAAACTTCCAATCCTAAATACAGTTCGAGACCGATAGTTTACAAGTAACGTGAGTGAAAGCTGAAAAGTATCCTTAGCGGGATGTGAAAAGAACGTGAAACCAGTTGGGTACAGGCTGATAGGGCGTGAAAGCGAAGATATGAGCAGCGTCCTATCGTGCGTTTAGAAAAATGCCCCAGGGAGTTTTGATCAATGGCGAGGTTAAGGGGTTGATCCCCGAAGCCGGAGGGAAACCGACAAGTCCGCAGCCTTAGGGTGAGGGACGAAGTGTGCTCGCTTGGAGTCATTGGTGGAAGACCTGAAGCCCGACGATCTATGCCTGGCCAGATTGAAGCCCGTTGAAAGATGGGTGGAGGATCGAACCGTTGCTGATCTGCAAATCGCTCGGATGAGCTGGGTATAGGGGTGAAAGTCCAATCGAGTTGGGCAATAGCAGGTTCCGCGTGAAACTACTCGTAGGTAGACGTTAGTGGAGATTGATTACGCTGTAGAGCACTGATTGCGCATTTAGGGGGAGCGATTCCTCGATGCGCTGCCAAACTCCGAAGGTGTAATCGTTGTAGATACTAGCAGTGAGTGATGGTGGGTAAGCTACCATTACGTAAGGTGAACAAACCAGCCTGAAGTTAAGGTCCCTAAATATCAATTAAGTGTCACAGACAAACCGTGTCCGTGGTCGAAAACAACTAGAAGGTGGGCTTAGAAGCAGCCATCCTTGAAAGAGTTCGTAACAGATCACTAGTCTAGCTTGCGGGCCGGGAAAAGGGACGGGGCTAAAATTGATTACCGATACTTCAGACCATCGAAAGATGATGTGGTAACGCGGCGTTGTGTTTGGATAGAAGGTGGGCTTTGAGGTCCACTGGACCGAATACAAATGAGAGTCTTGGGAAGAGTAGCAGCACAGTGTGGTGAGAATCCGCACCGCCTTATAAACCAGGGTTCCTCGGCACTGTTCATCAGCCGAGGGTTAGCCGGTCCTAAGGTCATTCTTAACCGAAATGATCGAAAGGGAATGACGTTAATATTCGTCAGCCTCCTGTACAATAAATGGTGACGGCTTGGGCAAAACTTGTGAGTCATATGTCAGGCTCACTTGCAATTATATTCTGGAGAACTGTCACAGTGAGAAGGAATTAAAGTCCCAGGTCCCATGAAAAGCCGTACAGAGTCCGTACCGAGAACCGACACAGGTGTTTTTGGGTGAGTAGCCTAAGGCGTATCGGATACAAATATCGCGAGGGAACTCGGCAAAATAGCTCCGTAACTTCGGGAGAAGGAGTGCCAGATTAGAGATAATCTGGTCGCAGTGACTAGGGAGCTCCGACTGTTTAATAAAAACATAGGGGACTGCCAGATCGAAAGGTTGTGTATAGTCCCTGAATCCTGCTCAGTGCTGGTATCTTAAATCGGGTTTCAACCTGACGAAGGACCAGTAAACAGCGGGGGTAACTATGACCCTCTTAAGGTAGCGTAATACCTTGTCGCTTAATTGGCGACTTGCATGAATGGTCCAACGAGGGCTCCACTGTCCCCGCGATAAGTCCGGCGAAATTGACTTTACTGGCGCACAGTCCAGTACATTCTACCCGCAAGCGAAGACCCCATAGAGCTTTACTGCAGCCTGTCGTTGCATTGTCGCTTTCCATGTACTGTGTAGGTGGGAGACGTTGATCCCTGAGACGCTAGTCTCGGGAGTAGTCGAAACAAGAGACACCACCCTTGGAAGGTAACAATGCTAACTCTTTATGAGAACACCGATTGGTGGGCAGTTTGGGTGGGGCGCCACGCGCTCGAAAACCTAACAAGCGTGCCCAATGGTCAGCTTAAGTGGTTCAGCACTCCACTGTTAACTGTAAGGGGAAAAGCTGGCTTGACGTGGATCCGCACAATGAGGATCGACGATGCGAAAGCAGGGCCTAACGAACCTACCAACCTTATTTATGAGGGTGGTAGATAACAGAAAAGTTACCTCGGGGATAATTGAGTTGTCACCAGCAAGAGCTCACATCGACCTGGTGGCTTGCTACTTCGATGTCGTCTCTTCCTATCCTGGGCCTGCAGCAGGGCCCAAGGGTGGGGTTGTTCGCCCATTAAAAGGGATCGTGAGATGGGTTTAGACCGTCGTGAGACAGGTTTGTTGCTTGGTGGTAGAATCGCGTAAGGTGTTTGATGGAAGAGGTCCTTTAGTACGAGAGGAACGAGGGCTTGGGGCCACTAGTTTACCAGTTGTCTGACAAGGCAATGCTGGGTAGCCACGCCCTGATGGATAAGAGCTGAAAGCATCTAAGCTCGAAGCCACCCCAAAGACGAAACACCTCAGAACGCTCGTAAAAGACGAGATGATAGACTGCGGATGTAAGCACGAAGCTTCGGCGACGTGTTCAGTCCAGCAGCACTAATGTTCGAGCATCTTTTTTTCGTGTATAGTACGACCGCACCATGAGTGCCCTTCGTCTAATAGTTAATGCCAATTCATTTGCGACGTTTTACGTCGCACCCAGATATCCGATTCGAAGGAAGATGGGTGCACGGTCATAGCGTAGGTGTTTACCCGGTCCCTTTTCGAACCCGGAAGTCAAGCCCTACTGCGTCAATCCCAATACTGTGGTACGAAAGTCCACGGGAAAGGATGTCACTGTGCCCCTCTTCTTTCTCTCGGAAGTCGATCCTCAAACCTCTACTTCGGTAGGGCGCTTGGCCGCTTCTCCATTTTGGAGTTGCGGCCTTTTTTGCGTTATATTTATTTTTTAAATTGATTTTGAAGCCCTAATCATGCCAGTTCTTCATCAATGCTTAGATAGTGCGGGCAGTGGGGCGGTTTGATAGCAATGCCAATAGACACCGCTAACATCTTCGGCAGCGACCAAGTTGGAACACATTTGGCGACTATTGGCAACGTTGTTTTACATCCTCCAGAACTTCCAAAACCAGTTTTAGAGATAATTGAAACTTCTTTATCTCTTGAAATGTGTGCAATCTCAATTGGAGGTTCAAATTTAGTTGGTGCACTGGTAGCTGGTAATAGCAGAGGTATGGCCGTTGCAGATATTGCTACTGAACGAGATATTGACACATTGACTTCATTTGGGGATGTTGTAGTAATGGAAGGTGGAGTCAATACTGCAGGTAATCTTATTCTCGTTAATGAGAATGGAATAGTTGCATCTCCTAGTATCCCTCGGGCTGGTTTAGAGATAATGTCAGAAGTTATGGGTGTTCCAGTTGTAGTTTCAACAATAGCAGGCCAAGAGGTTGTAGGATCTCTTGGTGTTACAAACGACCAAGGAGTTTTACTTCACCCAGATGTTACAGCAGAAGAGGTTGTACTCATCGAAGAATCCCTTGGTGTTCCACCAATGGTTGGAACTGTGTCATTTGGTTCTCCATACGTAGGTGCTGGAATTTGCGCCTCTAATTTAGGTGCAGTTTCTGGTACTGAAACGACCGGTCCTGAATTAAATCGTGTAGAAGATGCACTCGGATTAATTTGAAAAGGACTATTTTTTCAATTGAAAACAAGTGAAATGTTCAAAGACTGCTGTCTTTGACAATAGGTCATGGGAGAAATGCTCTATCAAGGTAAGGTCAAGCAAGTTTGGTCAACAGATGATCCGGATATACTTGAATTTAGATTTACAAACCAAATATCTGTTTTTGATCAAATCATACCATCCTTAATCCCTAGAAAGGGTGAAACACTAAATCGAACAACTGCACATTGGTTCAAGTTGGTTGAGGAAGAAGGTGTATGTGGGACGCATTTGATAGAATTAAACGCACCTGACCGATGTTTAGTCCGTAAGGTTACTGTCATAACAGAGCCAGGCGCTATCCCTCGCGACATGGAATGGGTTTTCGTTCCCTTGGAAGTTATTGTTCGCCACTATTTGTCCGGAAGTGCCTGGAGGCGCTTTGAGCGTGGTGAATTAACAGCTGAGCAATTAGGCGTAGCAGAAGACTGCCAATATGGTGAGAAATTAGCAAAGCCATTTGTTGAAGTAACAACAAAGTTTGAAAAGTTTGATCGTAACATTGGCAAGAAAGAAGCTCTGGAAATCTCAAATATCACCGAGGAAGAATACAGTTCCATAGTCGAAGCAGCCTTGAAAGTTGATGAGATTATAGAGCGGGAAGCGGCTAAGAATGGATTAATCCACGTTGATGGCAAAAAGGAATTTGCATTGGGTCCTGGAAGGAAAGTCGTACTTGTAGACACCTTTGGAACCTTAGATGAAGACCGTTGGTGGGATGCTGAGGCTTATGCAAATGGTGAAACAATTGAATTATCAAAGGAATTTGTTCGCTCACACTACATCTCTACAGGACATCAAGCCAACCTCAAAGCTGCAAGAGATAGCGGTTCTGATGAGCCTCCGATTCCTGCATTACCACAAAGTGTAATAGATCAGACTGCTAACCTCTATTCCTCAATGTATGAGCGTCTTACTTCTGGAACGTTTTGATTTTCTTATAGGTGAGAGCGCATTACTATTCCAACACCATTACGCTCTGCTGCTTTCAGTATAGTCGATAAGTGCTTGACAATATCTCTGACTCCACCATCAAGTGGTTCATCACCAGAAACACCCCATCCTCTTCCTGCTAAACCTTTTCTTAGAGTGTAGACTTCTCTACTATCTAAGAAACCAAGAATCTCTAGTCCACCAATTCCACTTTGATAACCACTATGTCCTATCATTTCTTCACCACAACGAGTAGATAACTTTTGTAATAAGTCAACAATTTCTTCAATGCTAATTCGTTCAATTATTGCCGAATTTGTCAATGGCGGCCTGATGAACTCCAGTAAATAGTTCAGCGATGAACCATCTCCCCAAGGGAATCGACCAAAGCGATCTCTTATTCTGCCATCACCTAACGAATAATTATGTCCTGAATTATCCTTTTCTATACATGAGACAAATAGTAATGTAGCATCATCCCATTCAATGGATTTTCTATCTTGTGGATTTTCTAGCCCTTGTTGACGTATTCTAGTCCTCAACTCATCATCGTCGCTGATTAAAGCATTCCACTCTGCGTAGTCATCATCACGGCACTTTTCAAGGGCTGCAATAATCTTCAATGCTTTTTGGCCATCAAAGGCATCTATAGTGATAAATGCGGTAGTGGTATTGTCATGATTGGCAACATCCATGATGTTCGGCGGCGGCGCGAGTGTCATAAGGACTTGTGTTGAAAGTTGGAGATTAACTTTCAAAGAACTGATTCATTCTATCTTCAACAGGTTCAGATGAGGTAGTTGTTTCTTCATCACCTCGGATTTCATCTCTCAAACTGGCAAAACGACCTAAGGTGGAAGTGTCTTCAGTTTCCACCTCCTCAAATACTTCGATCATTTCAATAGCAGCCTCCTTATCTTGCACTGGCGTATCTTCATCATCAGAATGAAGCGTAATCTCATCATCCATCTTCTCCTGTTGCTGTTTCAAAGCATCCTGTTTTGAGGATAAATTATCACTAACCGGATTTTCTTCTGTATTTGCAGATATTCCTGCTCCCTGTGAACCAGATGATGCTTCATCACGTGTTTTATTGGAACTAGCCTTGAATAGTCCAGCAAACCATGCTATTACTATCAATATAGCGGCTAATCCGGTAGCGATTGCCATATCATCACCTCCTACGGCTAGAACAGAATCCTCTTTGTAGAAAGTGCTCATTACATTATCTTCAACATTATCATCAATGTCATATGGTTGCTCACAAGAAAGTGTTGCAGTTAATTTCATATCTGTTTTTAGTGTTCCAGGGTTATTGATCAGAATAGTTGGCGCATAATCAGAACCAGCGATATCAATGATTTTTGTTACTTCCCAGTTTCCATCATCACTTGAAATATGTATTTGACATATTGTATTTGCAAGTCGTTCGTATGTTGGTGCCCTTTCAATACCAATGCGAATGTCTCCATCAGCATTGAAAGAATGAATTCCAATATTCCATCCAGTCGCTCTTGAGAGTGTAGTGATACTTTCTTGAGATAGTATGCGTCCGTAACTATCAATGATTTGTAAATTTATTTTCACCGTTCCAGCAGTTGGAACCCAACTGCTAATATTTACCTCTACAGTGGAATTCTTTCCTGCACCAAGGACAATAGATTGCTGAATTAATTCAATCTTCTCACCCTTATCTGTGACTATCATCATCGTAGCATGGAGTGATTCATCAAGTGAGGCAAATAGGACGCAATCTCCAACATTACCGCTAATCGCAATCCTTCCAAGATTTTCAAATGAATTACTATTGAGAGTACAGTCGACAGTTACACTCGGTAGTGCTTGTCCACTAACATAAACTCTCAATGGGGTTTGCGAGTTGGGTTGGCTTAGTGTGATGTCATCAGATGTGGTACTCAATGTAAAGCTAAGAATGTCTTCTTGCTGTAGGAATGTATCCGAACTATTTAGTACGGTATTTGAATTAAGGGATACAGAAAGTTGTTGACCATCAATCCCAAATAGTACTGGAGATGATGTAAAGGAAACTTCACTTTTTTCCACCTCAATATCATATGTATTAAGGCCGAGAGTAGGATGAGTGACTTCTATTGATACAAGGAAACGTTGGCCGTCCCAATTTGCATCTGGTATTAGGCTGATTGGAATACCTAGCGATTGCCTTGGAGCAACAACCATCTGAGAGTCTCCAGATACAACCCAGCCGCTTGGTAATCCACTAACGCCAACTTGTAGTATAGATACGTCATTACCGAGATTGTTGACCCATGCTGTCGGCAGTCCACCCGTTTCTGAAAGCAGCCAAACACCTCTATGTTCAATATTGATATTTGGAGCAGCACCAACGCGAACAGGGATCTCTTCAATAATAGTACCAGAACCATCGGAATCAGATATCCTCAGCCTTAAAACACCAACTTCTCCAGCAACTGCTTCACTTGGTGGTGTGACGAATACAGTGACTGTAGCCATTTGTCCCGGTTCTATGACATCGCCATTACTTGGCATCTCTACCATCCATCCTTGGCCAGCTTTTGTGAACCAAGGAGCTTCAGGAGAATTGCCCATTTGTTGTACTTTTAGTGTGATGTTTTGCCCTTCTGGCTCAACTTCTAGAGATGTTTGACTGAGATTAAATCTCCATCCCGAAACATGATCGATAGTAATGTTAACACTGGTTTGGCCAATCATCAAAGAACCACTATACAAATCAATAGCCATTGTAACTTGAGTTCCAGCCCAAGTGTCTGAAGGTATGTTTACTGGCAAGACTAAATTTGTGCTGGCATTAACTTCAATCATACCACTACTAATGCCTTGAGCATTCCATGTGGAAGAATCATTGCCGCTATAAGTCATTGAGAAAGTAGGTTGCATCGTCAAATCATCTGCTGAATTACCGATATTTGTTAATGTCATATTCAGTTCAAGAAGTTGTGAGGGTGTGGCATTTACAGTGTATCCTCCTTGTAAATCAATATTCCATTGATGGTCAGGTTCCGCCTCAACATCCATGTAAATTGTTGTAGTTGCAGATTCGTTGATTATAGATTGCCATGTAAATGCTATTTGGAAAGGTGCTTGAGCAGGAATTTCTTGTGATAATGTCACATCAACAGTTGCAATGGTAGTAGCGAGTGATCCCAAGGTTCTCTGTGGATTATATAGTTGGAAATACACATCGGGTGCGGAGGACATTCCAGCCCCTGCTATCGATGCTGCACTGAGAATAAATTCATCCTGGCCATTACCAGGGTTCTCAAGGCGCAACAAGATTCGTTGTGGTTCGCTAACATTCATTGAAACAACATCCTCACCAGATTCTGGTAGTGGTGAAAGTATCGTCGCTTCCGCTCTGTGAACTTGGACTACTTGTAAAGTAAATAACAAATCATGGAAATCCTCTATCGAGTCATTATCCAGGAAAGAATGTCTAGCAGGAAGTGCATTAATTGGTAAGATAACTGTTAATGTTCCTACAGCTTCTGAATCCCCAACTCCATTAAGTTCTAGTGTATTTCCATTAATTGTCAAGTCGCCACTAGCAGACCAAACCCAATTGCTGTGAACCATCTGTGCCGCTACCATGTTCCATTCAAGATGGCCATTAGTTGGTAAATCGGCGCTAACAACCCATTCCAGTGTTGCGTTTGGAAGTGTTCTGGTATGAATCGGATTTACTACTACTGCACTTGCAGTTAAATTAACATCCATATTTTCACAAATTGTTTCACTCCCACTGCCTATGCAAATAGTCAATGTAGTGGAAGTAGTACTTCCCAATTGAGTCAACGAATCTACATAAAGAGTTGCAAATAGTTCCATCTTCTCATTAGGATCCAAATCTAATGAAAAAACTTCAGTTCCATCTGCAGTACGCAAAGAAGGAGTTCCGCCCCAAGAAGGTGCAGTCCAATCTATTGATGTTGAAGATTCATGGGCATTGCCTAAGTTTTCAACCATAATCCAAGCAGATGCATCATACCCTAGTCGTCCAACACCCTGTGAAGAGCCAAGACCATCAGGGCCTACAATTGACAGTCCACGAGTGCGCAAAACTTCTATTGGTAATCTTGTAGTGAAAGAAATATTTGCATCGCTATCCAAAGTAGCAGTAATGTCTACGAATGAATTTTCATCCCCTAATGCATCTGAAGGAATACTTGCATCAAAACTAATTTGATGTGGTATGTTAGGTTGTAAATTCGGATTGAGATTTGAAGTGGAATCTACATCAAATGTCCAGCCAGTAGGTAAGTTTGATTCATCCCAAGTCACAGTCCAATCGGATGTAGTTGACCCGATAGCAGTTATATCGATATCAATTTCAGAACTAGATCCGGGTGATATACGTTGGTTTTCACTTGGAATGTCAATTCTTACAACATACGGTTCGACAACAATCAATTCACTTGTAACAATATTATTGTCCTCTCTTGCCTCCGTGATGTTATTGTTAATATCTAATCTTAACTCAACACTATGAATTCCTAATTCAGCGGTGATGTCAATAGTAATTGTTTGTGGGCCACCTTCTCCACTCGGTGCTACCGGATTCACTTCGTCAAATCTTTGACGCTTTATCTCAATACCATTAACCAATATTACAGCATCGACACTTTCGTCATTTACTACAGTCCCAATATTAGAAAACAGCCCAGTAATGGTCACCTGTTGTCCTGGGTTCACCTGGTCTGGATTGAAACTGATTCCACGTCCATCTGACAAGGGAGCGAGGTCACTCGCTCGCTGTGAAACAAGTGTGTCACCAATTAAAATGTCTAGAGTACCATCTCCATCCATGTCAGCGACTGCAGGCGCTGCCCATGCTCTATGCGGTAGTGCAAGGGGACTTGACCAAGCATTTGAGATGTCTGCTGATGCACCACTTATTCCATCAAAAGCCCATAAGCGCTTACCAAATGCAACAATTATTTCAGGCGTTGAATCACCATCCAAATCCATCCATATAGGTGGGGAAACAGCAATTTCATCATTATCAGTACCTGTTCCTCTCTGCAAATCTCTTGCCCATTCTTTGAGAGGTGTTTCTAAAGAAATATCATGGCAACCGACCATTCCCTTCCGATTGAAACTCACGGAAGATTCAGAGTACCATGTGACCCAACATAATCTGTCATGTATGTTATCAGCATCGGTATCAACAACCAGTGGCTGAGCATCTGCATATCCATTTGGTGCTCTAAAGTTGAATACTTCATCTGTGGATGTTAACTCCATTCCAATAAATCTCGCACCTTGCCCACTGGTTCTTCCATTTGCATCTGTTGGAACAGTTAAGATCATCTCAGGTGCATCATCACTATCCAACTGCGCAATTACTGGTCCTGGTAAGCGCAGACGAGGTGAATCACTATCAGAATCGGTACCTTGTATGGCAACCCGTTCCCAATCCAAAGAACCAGTAGCACCATCAACTCTCCAAACCCACATACTCCCGCTATTGGAGTCAATTGTGGTAAGGACGACTGCTGTGTTAGATGAATCTAAAGCAGCCCACGCAGGGTCACTTGGATGAGTTCCTCTGTCCAGAGCGACTTCCCAATCTGCTACAGGTGCAGAACTTGCAGTTAAAGGTAAAGCGATTAGTGTTGGGTCATTAGTATTCTCATCAACTAGTGCTAGGACAAGTTCTGGGTTTCCGTCTAAGGATAAATCTGCTAATAATGGCTGAGTTATTGAATAATGATTACTTTGTGAAGTTGGTAGGTGAGGGGTAGAGGTTCCAATTCTGTAATCAGCGTTTGAATATGACCATAATTTTTCATTGGTATGCCCGCTAGTTTGCCATCCGGATTCCGAACAAATTAATTCAGGAGACCACAGATCTACAATGAGCGCAGCACTAGTATCGTAAGTGACTGCAATTTCCATTCTTCCATCATCATCAACATCGACAATAACCGGAGTAGAACGGATGGTCATAGTCTCGCCTAAA
>Ga0209035_10000546_pt1 | contig 14842 bp, 10 predicted proteins | sample MarorgKNORR_S2LV_6_FD_188220 | JGI IMG/M metagenome (GOLD analysis project Ga0209035, IMG submission 188220) | Marine microbial communities from the Southern Atlantic Ocean, analyzing organic carbon cycling - AAIW_A/KNORR_S2/LV (SPAdes) (version 2) | ecosystem: Environmental > Aquatic > Marine... | reverse complement strand
CATCTCCTGGGTTTAAAGCATCTACAGAACATAAATCAACTTCACTAGTATCTGTTAATGCTGCTACAGGAGCAATACAGGGTGTAATACATGTGATGGCTGCCTCCCACCCTGCTTGTGTTAAGGTGTCATCTGAGGTAAATTGTAGGGTAATACAACCGTCTGCACTGGTAGAGGTAATTGTAAAAGTTCCTAAATTTGCGCAAAATTGCCCATAAGAAGTTGACGTATTATCAGGACCTGGCCATGCTTCTAAAATATCGTTACAAGCACCGGCAGCTCCTTGGGTATTAAATGAGGAAAAATCGATCTGAATTAGATCTCCAGCCGTTGTTGGACAAAAAGTAATGGTTGCGTCTTCGTTAGAACTATAGGTTCCTGAAGCTCCTCCAGAATCTACAAACGTACCAGAACAGGTAGTAATCGTTCCCGTATCTGTACCCATTACATAGGTTTGTGAAAAAGTAAGGGTGCTTACAAATAGTAAAACAGCTAAGAATAGAGTATTTTTTTTCATGGTTTTCTTAGTTAATCGTTTGTAAGGTTGCTTTTAAAGACTGGTCGTAGATATAAATATACCAAAGCTCTTCTGCGGTGTATGTTTGTAATACTTTTTTTGAAAGATCTTTAAAATAAGTCAACGCTGTTTGATAGTATGTAAAATAGACAGGAAGCTTGGCTTCCATTGTTGAGAGTTCTTCTGTTGTAAAACCTTTCATAAAATCTTTCTGAACAGGTTCGTTTGCAGCGGCATTGTCCAACTTTAAGCTGTAGTCTATTTCTCTAAAAGTTTTGGGCATAAATTTCGCCCCTGGTGGTAAGTTAATCTCTTTTCCATGGTGGATAAACTTTCCGGTCTGTTGCGCTGAAACAAGAGCACTGGTAAGTAATAAAATTGAAATACTAAAAACCCGAATGGATTTTACAGAAATGTTAAAGAGGCTCATAAAAGTAGGTAGTTAAGGTATGGGTCTGTAATTAAATTATTCTTATTTTTTACACAAAATAACCTGTTTATCTTTTACAAAAACAAGCTATTTTAATAGAAGCCGTGAAGATACAAATCTATTTTTAAAAATACTGTTTTAAAAAGAAATCTATAGCGACTGTTTTTCTACTATTAGTACAACGTAAAAAAAAAGGTTTTCTTATTTCTACCGCTAAAAAAAAGAGTTTTAGCAATTGCTAAACTCTTTTTTAGAAGCGTCAAAAACGAAGAACTTAAACCTCCTTTTACTGGTTCATTTTCATGGCGTGGTCATATTTACAACAGCCAGGTAATGTTTCGTAGGCATCTAAATTTCCCAACACCTTATCGGTATCGTATCCAGAGGCTGCAATTGCTGTATGAACAGCCATTGCTGTTGTTTTTGAAGCATCAAAAGACAAGTTCATATTCTTTTTCTCAACGTCCCAAACGGCCGTTGCAACTCCTTCAACACTGCTTGCTGCTTCTTCAATAGTGCTTTTACACATGCCACAGTTGCCACGAACACCAAAAGACACCGCTGTTGTGGTGGCCATTTTTGTTACAACTACGGGGGTGGTTTCTTTCTGAACCTGACCGTTACAATTTGTCAATCCAATCGCTGCAATGACAGCTGTTATTAAAAATCCATTTTTCATACTTTAAAAATTTAAGGGTTATTATTTATTTTAATACTCGTTTTACTTCTCCACAAGAAAGCATTGATTTTCCGAAATAAGGATTTAAAATCGCAGATTCCGTACTCAACCAATATGCTCCATTATTGTTGTCTGCCATAGGACAAAACTGTTCGTATGCCTTTTCTGAAATACCAAACAACGCTACTGCAGCAGTTAAAGCTGAAGAAAGCGAATTAAACGACACGCGCTGTTCTTTAATAATGGTTGTCTCTGAAATTAAATGAGAGGCCGTTTTAATCTCCATCTTAAATTTCATCCATTGCTTAGCATCAGCTGTAACAAGTAATTTTGCGTCTACTTTTTGCAATTTTCCAAGCAACTTCTTTGCTGCTGCTTTTGAACTTACTGAATCATCTGCTACCAAAGCATCTTTTAAATTGATGTACGCATTAAAAACCATGCTTAATTGATTTTGAAAATCTTTTGAGACATGTCTCTTTTTAGGTGTCGCAGCGGCTTCTTCTTTATTCATCATCGATTTCTTTCCTTGTAATTGCGCTGCTGCATCCACAGTAAAGGTTCCGCTTGTTACAATTTCATCGCCGTTTTCCAATCCTTCTAGTACATTATATTCACTACCCATCTTAACACCCAAAGTAATTTCTCTCATTTCAAAAACAGGTTCATTTGGGTTGGTTTTCACATACACAACAGAGCGCTTTCCTGTCCATAATACAGCTGTTTCTGGAATCCTTATAATTTCTTTTTTAGAGGCTTTAACTTCAATTTCTCCCGCAACAAACATTCCTGGCTTCAATACATTATTAACATTGTTCAACACTGCTCTTGCAATTACCACTCGAGTTTTTTCATTCAAAATAGGGTCTATAAAAGATAGTGTAGATGCAAGCGTTGTATTTATCATTGCATTTGTTGTGATGTTTATTTTTTGTCCTTTTTTAAATAAATGAAGTTGATTTTCATATACATCAAACTCTGCCCAAACTGTATTGAAATTTGCAATTTCAAACAGCGGCTGTCCTTGTTGTATAGCCGCCCCTGCTGTTACTAGCTTGGCGGAAACCGTACCAGAAACTGTTGCATATAAAGGGAAGTTTTCAATTACTTTTTCAGCACTTTCAATGCTGTTAATTTGGGCTTCTGAAAACTTCCATAATTGCAGCTTATTACGAACTGCTTTGTACAATGCTGACTGCGACTCTTTTAAAGACATTGCAATTAACAGTTCTTGCTGTGCTGCAACCAATTCTGGGGAATACACCGTTGCTAACAATTGCCCTTTCTGTACTTTTTCTCCCACAGTACTAATATGTAGCTTCTCTATCCTTCCAGAAAAGTAACTTACTTGCACTACATTCTCTTCTTCATTTTCTACAATTTTCCCTGAAAGCTTTACCCTCGTATTTTCTAACATTCCATCTCCAACTACAGCGGTTTGAATGTTTGCCAATGCCATGGCATTCTTTGTCAGCTTAAACTGATCTGCGGCAAGTCCTTCTGCACTTGTTTCAGCTGGAATTAAGTCCATTCCACAAATGGGACAATCTCCTGGTTCTGGCTGCATGATCTGTGGATGCATCGAACAGGTCCATTGCTGATTTTTTACACTTGTCTCGGTATGATCATGTGTTTCTTTCGCTGTTGACACCCCTCCAAAGAGCGCCCATCCAATAAGTAGTCCGGCGGCTAATAACCCGCTATAAATGATGTATTTTTTCATTATTTCTGTGTTAAATAATTAATTGTTGTTGTTTGTATAAAATATTTTTTTATCGATGCTATTTGATTCACTTGAAATTTCAATTGCAATTCTTGAATGTCTAAAACATCATTAAAATTGCGCATGCCTGTTTCGTAACTTTTTAACACAATTTCTTCCGCCTTTTGCGCTTGTAGCAAATTTTTAGTTTGTGTTTTGTACTGTATTTTAGCAACCGTTCTATTGGCAATTGCTTTATCAAGTGCCGTTTCTAACCGGTTAAATCGCGCTTGTTTTTGCACCATAATTTCCTCTTGCTTTAGCCTGTTTTGCTTGGTTTTTGATGTGTATTTCTTATTAAATATAGGAATTGATACAGAAAACATTGGCATTACAATGTCTTTTCCGTTCTCATTAAAAGTCATATTGGGCCTTTCTGAAACAGCAATGTAATCTAGTCCAAAACCAAGTATTGGAGCGCTTTCCTTTTGATTTAACAACTCTGAGTTTACAACAGAAGCATACAATTTATCGTATTTTAACAATTCTGGATGCAACTTTAAATTCTCAGAAGTAAGTAGTGCTTTTTCTGAAGGAATCATTAGTTCTGTATTCAATACAATAACAACCTTTTTATCTCTATTCAACAACTTGTTAAGCGCTGTTTGCGCTGCTATATAGTGTTGCTCTAAAACTTCTTTTGATTGCTGTAATTCATTTTGTCTCATTTGCAATCGCAAAACATCCACTACAGATGATTTACCAACTTCAACAAATTTCAAGGCCATTATTTCATAGTTCTTAAGCAATGTAATATTGGTAAGTAACATTTTTTGTGTTGCTTTTATTGCATGTAAATTGTAGTAGGATTGTGACACCGATAGGACTAATTTCCTTTTAGCGATTACAATGTCTTCATATTTTACATCGGCCAATGCGCTTACATAATTTTCTCTTGCCGTAATAGAACCAAACCATGGAATTATCTGTTTTACAGAAACTTTTGCACGCTGTGCCCCTGTTCTTGTTTCAGGCTCACTGATAAAATACCCAACAGCAATTTCTGTATTTGGAATGGCATTCACCTCATTTATTTTTTCTGAAGTGATTTTATATTGCAATTCAAATTTTTGAATCTCTGGATTATTTTGTAGCGCTTCTTCAATAAGTACTCCCAACTGTTGTGCGCTACTTTTAACAGAAAAAGACACGAAACAAAGAATAAAAATTACTCTTATTATTGATTTTGAATATTTCATTTTACTGCTTTTTTAAGTTGTAACTCTTGTCTCCAGCTATATAAAACAGGCACCACAAACAAGGTGATTAATGCGACTAACATTCCACCGAAACTCGGAATTGCCATCGGAATCATAATGTCAGACCCTCTTCCTGTAGATGTTAAAACAGGAAGTAGTGCTAAAATAGTGGTGGCTGTTGTCATCAAACAAGGTCGTATTCTTTTTTCTCCCGCTTCTACAATAGATGTTCTAATTCCTTTTGTGGTGGTGGGCTTGTTCTTCTTAAAGGTTTGTGTTAAATAGGTTGCCATTACGACTCCATCATCGGTCGCTATTCCGAATAAAGCAATAAAACCTACCCAAACGGCCACACTTAAATTAATGGGATGTATCTGAAACAGCTCTCGTAAATTTTCTCCAAAAAAGCTAAAGTTCAAGAACCAATCTTGACCATACAGCCAAATCATTATAAAACCTCCTGAAAAGGCTACTGCAATCCCTGAAAACACCATCAATGAGGTAGCTACAGAGCGGAATTGAAAATACAAAATTAAAAAGATAATTGCCAAGGCCAAAGGCACCACAACCGATAAGGTTTTTTCTGCTCTTAATTGATTTTCATAGGTTCCCGTAAACTGATAGTTGATTCCTTTTGGAACTACCAATGCTCCCGAATCAATTTTTTCTTGAATCAGTGCTTGTGCATTTTCAACCACATTTACTTCGGCAAAACCATCTAGCTTATCAAACAACACATAGCCGATTAAAAAAGTATCTTCACTTTTAATCATTTGCGGTCCTTGCTCATAACGAATGGTTACCAATTCGCTTAAAGGCACTGGATTCCCTTTTGTTACAGGAACATAGATTCCTTTTAAGTCTGTTGGGTTGGCTCTCAGCTCTCTCGGATATCGAACTCGAATTCCGTAACGTTCACGGCCTTCAACGGTCTCGGTAATCACCATACCTCCAACAGCTATTTTTAATACACTTTGCACGTCATTCACAGAGATTCCATACCGTGCAATCTTAGCTCTATCAATGTCTATCAACAAATACGGTTTTCCTACAATTCGATCCGCAAAAACAGCAGCAACCTTTACGCCTTCTACTTGTTTTAAGATCCCTTCTAATTGCAATCCAAAGGCTTCTATTTTTTGTAAGTCTTGTCCTTTTACTTTAATCCCCATCGGTGCACGCATGCCTGTTTGCAACATCACCAAACGTGTTTCAATAGGTTGTAATTTTGGTGCGGAAGTAACGCCTGGTAATTTCGTTACCCGAACAATTTCTTTCCAAATATCATCAGGGCTTTTAATTTCTGGGCGCCAATTTCTATAAAACTCTCCGTCATTATCTTCCGTTAACTGTCGTGATACAACCGAAGTATACAAGATACTTGAAGCATTCTTTTGTTCGTTTGCATCGATATCAGCATTTACATTATACACCAATCTTCCATCTTTCAGTACAAACAAGCCCTTTTCATTTACTTGATAACGCTGACGTTTTCTGTCTGAATTCAACATGTATTCAGATTTATATTGAATCACATTTTCATACATAGACAAAGGTGCCGGATCTAATGCCGATTCTGTTCTTCCTGCTTTTCCTACCACGATTTTAATTTCAGGAATACTGGCCACCGCCATATCTAATTGTTGCAAGACACGTTTGTTTTCTGCAACTCCTGAATGCGGCATGGAAGTTGGCATCAATAAGAAAGAGCCTTCATTTAACGATGGCATAAATTCCTTTCCTGTATTTTTCATGATGAAGAATCCAGCAATGACAATCAACGTTGGAATGGATAGAAACACCAATTTATGATCTAATGCCCATTGTAAAATACGTGTATATGATTTTCTAAATGCTGTAAAAATTCCCAAGAGACCAAAACAGATAAGCGCTACAAAAAGAAGGTTGATGATAAAACTTCTATCAACACCTAAAGGCCTCCAAAATTCAGCCAACAGAAACACAATGGTCACTGCAGATATAGCAATATGAATCACATTGGTTTGCTTTTCTGAAAGAGTTCCCTTTAGCTTTAAAAAGACAGAAGCTCCAAATGCGATTAAAACAATCCCTAACCAATAACCATATAACAATCCAGCAAGCCCCAAGCCAATTAAAACACCATTCACTACATAGGTTTTTAGCTTGTTAATGGATTTCTTTTTGAATAAAAAGGCTGCAAAAGGAGGTATTAAAAACAAGGCTACAATTAAAGATGCTGTTAAGGCAAAAGTTTTTGTAAAGGCCAAAGGTCTAAACAACTTCCCCTCTGCCCCTATCATGGTAAATACCGGAATAAAACTTATGATCGTGGTTAATACAGCCGTTAAAATGGCTCCAGAAACTTCTGTAGTTGCATTGTAAACGAGTGTATTTATAGGTAGTTTTTCTTTGTTTTCTTCTAAGTGCCTAATAATATTTTCTGAAAGTATGACGCCCACATCTACCATGGTTCCAATAGCAATAGCAATACCAGACAACGCCACAATATTGGCATCTACATCGAATAGTTTCATGGCAATAAAAACCATTAAAACGGCAACGGGCAATAAACCAGAAATTAAAATGGAGGCTCGTAGGTTAAAGACCATGATTAAAATCACAAAAATGGTAATTAAAATCTCTAGAGAAAGCGCCTCTTTTAAGGTGTATAAGGTTTCGGTAATCAGTTCCGATCGGTCATAGAAAGGAATGATTGTTACTTGAGAAGTACGTCCGTCTGACAGTACTTTTGAAGGCAGTCCTGGGCTCAATTCTTTAATCTTCGCTTTCACGTTAGTAATCACTTCCATTGGATTGGCTCCATAACGGGCCACCACAACGGCACCAACAACTTCGGCTCCTTCTTTGTCTAAGATCCCTCTTCTTCCTGCAGGGCCTAAAGTTACATTTGCAATGTCTTTAATTTTAATGGACGTAAAATCTTTAGAAGTCACAACCGCATTTTCAATATCAGCAATCGATTTTACATAGCCTAAGCCACGTACCAAATACTCAGCAAGGTTAATTTCTATAGTTTGCGCACCAATATCTTGGTTGCTTTCTTTAACGGCTTTGACAACTTCTTGTAAACTGACGTTGTACTGACGCATCAATTCAGGATCAACATCTACTTGATATTCTTGTACATACCCACCAATAGAAGCTACTTCTGAAACTCCAGAGGCAGAAGACAAGGCATATTTCACATAGTAATCTTGAATACTTCTTAATTCGTTCAAGTCCCAACCACCTGTCACATTTCCATCTTGATCACGCCCTTCTAAGGTGTACCAAAATATCTGACCCAATCCTGTAGCATCTGGGCCCAAAGCAGGTTTTACATCTTTTGGAAGCAACCCTCCTGGCAAGGAGTTTAGCTTTTCTAAAATGCGACTTCTACTCCAATAAAATTCAATATCTTCTTCAAAAATGATGTAAATAGACGAAAATCCAAAGGCAGAAGAACTACGGATGGTTTTTACACCTGGAATTCCTAATAATGATGTGGTTAGCGGATAGGTTATTTGGTCTTCAATATCTTGCGGAGACCTTCCATCCCATTTGGTAAATACAATTTGTTGATTTTCTCCAATATCTGGAATTGCATCAACAGCCACAGGGTTGCTCGGTAAAAATCCAGTATCCCAATTAAATGGCGCATGTATGGTTCCCCATCCTATAAAAAGAGCCAGTAACAATACCGCTACGAGTTTGTTTTCTATTAAAAATTTTATGCTTTTATGTAACATTTTAATCTTGATTAACGCATTAGACTTAGGTGCTAAAAAATACCGAACACAACAATACATCCTTATTCCAATAGGGATAGGACGCTGAATATCCGTGCGTTAAGATTAAATTAAGTAGGATTCATCAAGCTGATAAATAGGCCTGACGACAAGAGGTGGTAAGTGTTTGTAAAATGAGTGCTGGGTTGTCTCAACTAATGGAAAACGTGCCAAATAACTGTCTACAAAAACAGCAAGCCACTGTACTTCTAAAGGCGTGTAATTTGCAAAAACAAGTTGCAGTTCATCTTGCCCAGCAATGTCTAATTGCATATCTGTACAACAGTTTTTTTTCTGAAAAGAACAATCGTTGGTATTGCTTGTTTTTTGCTGCTCCATACCACAAGACTTGGCTTGTTTAAAAATAGCAGTATCTACTAAGGTTGTTCCACAATAGTGCATGTCAATAGTAAACGACATTGTAGACAATAAGACTACAAATGCCATACAAATAGCTGCTATGTTATGGAGTATTTTTTTCATTCTTAAAGACAAAGGTACGAATTTTAAAGAAACCAGCCTTAATATGCCAATAACTCTTGTAGCGCTGCTTCAAATCTACCTTTTGCCAAATACTGTTTTTCTAATTCTTTATCAAACGGAATTGGTGTTTCTAAACTCCCCACTCTTTTTACAGGAGCATCTAAAGCCTCAAAACAATTTTCTGTAATCAAAGCAGACAAATCACTTGCCATTCCGCCAAACAAACTGTCTTCTTGCAAGACAATTACTTTTCCTGTCTTTTTAACGGAAGCATAGATTGCTGATGTATCTAAAGGTTGTAAGGTTCTTAAATCGATAAGGTCTGCTGAAATTTCTGGTGAATTTTTCAATACTTCCAAAGCCCAATGTACACCGGCTCCATAGGTAACAATCGTTACATCGTTTCCTGTCTCGAGCATTGCTACCTTCCCTAAAGGTAAGGTGTAGTAATTCTCTGGAACTTCTTGACGTATTGAACGATACAGTGCTTTATGCTCGTAAAACAACACAGGGTTTGGGTCGTTAATTGCTGCGATTAGCAATCCTTTTGCATCTGCTGGAAAAGCAGGATACACGACTTTTAATCCGGGTGTTTTTGTAAACCAAGATTCATTGGTCTGACTGTGAAAAGGACCTGCTGCTACGCCTGCACCACAAGGCATACGCACAACTATATCTGCTTTTTGTCCCCAACGGTAGTACGATTTCGCTAATAAGTTTACAATCGGGTTGAAGCCTGTTGAAGCAAAGTCTGCAAATTGCATTTCCATCACAGATTTAATACCCGAAACAGACAATCCATATGCTGCAGCTACAATGGCGCTTTCACAAATAGGTGTATTCCGAACGCGCTCTTTTCCAAACTTTTCTGTAAAACCATCTGTTATTTTAAAAACACCGCCATATTCTGCAATGTCTTGCCCCATAATTACCAAATCGTCATGTGCTTCCATCGACTGCTCTAAGCCTTCGGAAATAGCGTCTATCAAGCGTATATGATGGGTTGTGTTACTTGGCGCTATAACAACTGGCGTTGCTACAGCATAGACATCAGATAGTTCTGCTTCTAATGATACCGAGATCGCAGGCTCTGCATTCGCAATTGCCAACTCACTGTTGATGGTTTCTTTTATGGCTGTTTCGTATTCAGCGTATATTGCTGCTGTTAAAACACCGTCTGCGAGCAATTCTTTTTTGAAATTTTCTAAAGGATCTTTTAATGCCCAAGTAGCCATTAAATCTTCTGGTACATATTTCGTGCCACTTGCCTCCTCGTGTCCACGCATTCTAAACGTTTTAAACTCTAACAAAACAGGGCGCGGTGTGGCACGCATACTTTCGGCCAATGCTGAGACTTTATTGTATACTTCTAAAATGGAGTTTCCGTCGATAATATGACTCTCCATACCATAACCAATTCCTTTGTCTGCAAGGTCTTTACAGAAATATTGTTCGGCTGTTGGTGTTGACAATCCGTAGCCGTTATTTTCAACACAAAACAGTACGGGTAAACTCCACACAGCAGCCACGTTTAATGCTTCGTGAAAATCGCCTTCACTGGTACCGCCATCTCCTGTAAAAACAGCACAAACTTCTGCCTTATTTTTTAATTTATTTGCCAAAGCAATTCCATCTGCAATACCAAATTGCGGACCTAAATGTGAAATCATACCCACCAAATTGAATTCTTGGGTACCAAAATGAAAACTACGGTCTCTCCCTTTTGTAAATCCGTTTGCTTTTCCTTGCCACTGCGAGAATAAACGACGCAAAGGAATGTTTCTTGTGGTAAATACTCCCAAGTTCCTATGCATGGGTAAGATATACTCTTCTGGCTTTAATGCGGCAGTAAGCCCTACAGAAATTGCTTCCTGACCGATACCACTAAACCATTTAGAAATCTTTCCTTGACGTAATAGAATGAGCATTTTTTCCTCAATCAAACGAGGCAACAGCATGGACTTATAGAGTTGTAATAAGGTGGCTGTAGAATGGGTTGTTTTGGTTGGCATTTATTTGTTGTTTGTGGCACAAACATAGCAGAAAAAATTGTCATAAAACAAAAAAACCCTCATTAAAAATGAGGATTTGAAATTTTAAAGGAGCTGTATTTACAATTCCTTAAATATGGCGTGCATCATGCGTTTTTTATCGTTGATACTTTCTTCTAAAGAAATCGTTGTTTCGGTTCTACTAACACCATTGATTTCATCTATTTGATAAATAATGTCTTTGGCATCGTTGGTTCCTTTCGCACGTACCTTACAGAATATGTTGTACTTCCCTGCTGTTACATAGGCAACAGTAATGTTTGGAATCAAGCGCAAGTCGTCTAAAACAGCTTTTGTCATTGATGTTCTTTCTAAGAATACACCAACATGTGCAATAAATGAATAGCCCATTTTTTCATAATTCAAGGTCAATGTAGATCCCTGAATAACGCCTTCGTCTTCCATTTTCTTTACACGTACGTGAATCGTACCTGCAGAAACTAATAATTTCTTAGCAATGTCAGTAAATGGTGTGCGCGCGTTTTCTATTAAAATGTCTAGAATTTGATGATCAATTTCATCAAGAGTATATTTTTTCATTTTTATCTTTTATACAATATTTTCAGCAAAAATATGAATTAATCTCAACAAAACAACATTTTTATTAAAAATATTTTTAACTTTTTAGCTTTTTAATTAAGATACTTCATTCTCGTTATGTCCTATGAAGTTAGAAAGATCTCCTTCTCTTACTTTCTCAAGCTTTGCCACCAAGACTCCATCCTCTATAATGTCTTTGTATTGATAGGCGGAATCCAACCCCGAATACTCAGCTCTATCTATTCGATCGAAAAACATTTCTGTATTATTAGGTATGTCAAAATACGGTAGGTACGGTTGCGTTTTCTTTGACGCTATTGCCTTGAGCCCTTCGAGTAATGCATGAAAATTGAATTCTCGCACCTTCTCTCGATCGTAATCTCCTGGATAATGCCCCGCCTCTATTAAAATAGTATTGTATCCTAATTGCTGAAACACATCTCCTGTAGCTGTTGGGTAAAATTCATCTGTGTACCTACCTATGTGTCCTGGAATTATTCGCTGCAGCAGCGTGTTCATTGCAACAATAGCCTGCATGGTTTCTTTTCTACCTTCAGTTACCGTCCGTTCTTCATCTTCAGAAGGCGCTAAAAAAGACAAGGAGGCCGGGTTTTTAGAGCCAGTAACCCCAAAAATAGTCCGTTGATCGTGTAAGTTAAAACAATACGCCGGCTGAAGCTCCTCTAAAACAGCTCGCAAAATGGTACTTTCTTTTGCTTTGAGCGCAAGTGCGTCTCTGTTTAAATCAACTCCTAAGGCGTTCTCTCGGGTATACATCAAGGCGCCGTCGGGATTTAACATCGGAACAAAAACCAATGTACATGAAGAGAGCAATGCCGCTACCTCTTTGTCATTCACCTTTCCAAGGTAGTTTAACAAATCGAAAACCGCTTTGGTACCAGTGCTTTCATTACCGTGCATTTGAGTCCATATCAAAATTTTCTGAGCTCCAGAACCAAGGGTCAATGTAGAAATTGGTGTTTCTTTTTCTGAATACCCTACAACAGTTCTTTGAATCTGCTTAGGCAATGCCGTCAATAATGGCTCAATATCCGAAAAGGAAATCCACTTTCCATGCAATGTAAGCTCTTTACAAGCGCTATATATTTCGTTAATTTTTTTCAGTTTCGCGTGCACGTTCTAATGTATTGGTCTTGCAAAAATACCCTTTTAATATTTGATAACACGCTAGGGTTCTTCGAATTATTTTTCACACATATTACAGATGTAAACAGTGTTTTTTAAGATTTGGCATTACATTTGTAACCAGGAACCATTTTTACAGCCCTGTTCGAAAATTGTTCTCGCTAATTATTTCTTGAATTACAGAAATAGCTAACAATCAATAAATTAACTATATTTATCTAATCTAAAGATTTAATTTTACTTTTCATATTTCGCGATTTTATAAAAGAAACAAAATAACATTCGTATATATTACATACCTTTACAACATCTTAAACAGGTTACAATGGTAAACAACGTTGATTTTATAAAACGGCTTCAAAAAGTACTACTCCACCACCAATTATCGGCTGCAAATTTTGCTGATTTAATTGCAGTACAACGCTCAAGTATTTCACACATTCTTTCCGGAAGAAACAAACCAAGTTTGGACTTCGTCTTAAAAGTGACTTCGAAATTTACGGATGTTGACTTGTATTGGTTATTACATGGCAAAGGGTCGTTTCCAGCAAAAGACACCGCACACTCCCCTGCCCCAACAAATACAGTTACAGAAAATACGTTTTCAAAGAAAATACAGCGAATTGTTGTTTTTTACGAAGACGGCTCCTTTCAAGAGTATCAGAAATAGCAGCAACTTTAACTCTTATTCCAGTAATGCAGCCATGGCCGTTTTAATAATGATGATATTCTCTTTCTTAGAGGCGTGCGTTGTTTCTTTTTGAAAAAACAACATTTGACGCAATAGGTTCAGTCCCACTTGGTTAAAATTAAATCGCTTGTACTGCTTTCCTTTCGCAACAATGTCTGTTGCCAAATTTTGGATAGCCAATGAATTTCCGCTTTTTGAAATTTGCTGATACGCCTTTTGATAAAGCGCCTTAGAGCGATTGTCAGCACTTAAATACATCCCTGAAACTACATTTTTAGCCACAAAAGGAAATTCACTTTCGTCTTTTTCTTCAATAAAAATACGTGTCAACGGAGTGGCAAGTAATTCTCGAGTCTCTTCTGACACTTTTTTCGCTTGCTGTAAACTAACAGCTTTATCTACATAGTACATTGCCACTAATCCCTGACCAAACACCGCATTTGACGGACTTTTTAGCGCTTTAGAAAACACAGGCTTCAATGCAGGGTCTATCAATTTACCCAAAGTTCTTACCGCTGCTGCTTGCACCAAGGTTTTAGGATCGTACAGCGCCAATTTTTTAATTTTATCAATGGTTGCTCCTTTAACATGCTTGTTCAATAGATCTACATGCTCTAATGCCAATAACCGAACCTTGTAAAAGTCATCATACAACGCATTCTCGATCGCTTTGTACGCTTTTTTATCTGCTTGCCATTTAGATAGCGCCACAATAGCTTCTTTCTTGTGCGAAAAATGCTGCGCGTTTTTCAGCTGAAACACATAATCGCTCATCACCTTACTCTCTTCTAAGTCGCACAACAACACCCCGTCTGAATTCACCAAAACAAGAGACGGCTGCTTTACATACGGAAAAGTGAATGATGCCTCCTTTCTATCTACAAAGACTTTGTGTACCGTTGTTTTTTCTTTTTCAAATATAGTAAGCTCTAAAGGAAACTGAAACTCCTTTGCTTGCGTCTGCAACAAATTGACGGTTACTGTTTTCTCTAATAAATTATAGTCATAGGAAACTTGAATTTTAGGGTGCCCGCCACCAAAGTACCATTGGTTAAAGAACCAGTTCAAATCTTTTCCACTCACCTCCTCTAAGGCCAAACGCAACTGATGTACCTCTGCAGCCCCGTAACTATTTGCTTGTAAATACTCATGTAGTCCTGCAAAAAAAGCAGCATCGCCCAAATAATTACGTAGCATGTGTAAGATCGCTCCTCCTTTATTATAACTCACCGCATCGAATACATCTTCCTGACTTCCATACGTAAAACGCACCAGGTGTTTGTCGAAATGCTCTCCTTCTTTATAGGCTGTTACATCTTCCAAAAGATGTGCGTCTGCATTGTTTCTCCCGTATTTATAGGCTCTCCAAAGATATTCACCGTAATTAGCAAAGGATTCGTTTACCGTTAAATTACTCCAGCTTTCAGCAGTGACCAAATTGCCAAACCAATGATGAAATAATTCATGTGCAATCGTGTCTTCTTGCAAGTTTTCATCTATCAATTGCCCCGATGTTTGGTAGGCTTTTTCTCCGTGAATTACTGCTGTCGTATTCTCCATCGCTCCACTTACAT
>Ga0209035_10000545_pt1 | contig 14847 bp, 15 predicted proteins | sample MarorgKNORR_S2LV_6_FD_188220 | JGI IMG/M metagenome (GOLD analysis project Ga0209035, IMG submission 188220) | Marine microbial communities from the Southern Atlantic Ocean, analyzing organic carbon cycling - AAIW_A/KNORR_S2/LV (SPAdes) (version 2) | ecosystem: Environmental > Aquatic > Marine... | reverse complement strand
GCACCGGCATATGTTGCCGGACATTTGTCGGCGGAGTTCGTGGTCATCTTCGGGGAGACCCTGCGCCAGCAGCGCTATGCAGCGGACGATCTGGCCCGGCGTGCAGAAGCCACATTGGAATGCGCCGTGATCCGCGAACGCGGCTCGTAGTTTGTCGGCGTCCTCACCGAGCCCCTCGATCGTCGTCACCTCGCCATCGACGCGTGCAGCGAGGGTGATGCAAGAAAGAACGGCGACACCATCGATCAACACCGTGCAAGCGCCACACTCGCCGCGGCCGCAACCTTCTTTCGCCCCGGTTAGCCCAAGGTCATCCCGTAGGAGATCGAGGAGCCGCTTTTCCGGTTGTTCGACCGGCCCGCTCGTCGGGGTTCCGTTTACGTTCAATTGACTGAAAGTCCGCCATCTGGCCGGATGATTTGCCCAGTGAGTCCGCGAGTCTGGTCCGAGACAATCCATTGATAGTAGGCGGCAACTTCATCGACCGTTAGTACGGTCTGCAGGGGGTTCCCTCGCTCGATCTCACTCGTCTGAGCATCCGGATCATCAAAGACGTCACGGTGGCTTCCCCCTGCGTCGACGGCCTGAAGGCTGGTCATCACGCCGCCGGGCGCAATAGCGTTGACCGAAACCTCCGGTGCGAGCTCGCGTGCGAGCCAACCCACCATCCCCACGCCCGCATGCTTCGCTGCGGTGTAGGCAATTCCCGCGCCTTGCTGGCCAACAAGAAACGAGGCGTCTGAAAGGGTGAGCACAACGTGTCCGCGTGCAGCGCGGAGCGGAATCAGTGCGGCCTGTACCGCTAAGGCGTAGCCGATCACGTCGATGTCGTAAACGCGCCGCATCCTCTGAAGGAGTTCGTCTGGCGGCTCGTCGAGTCCGAGTCCGCCGTCGTGCACTCCTGCGTTGGCGACGACAACATCAAGCTGGCCGGTCGCTTTGATTGCGGCTTCTACAGCGGATGCGTTCGCTTGGGGTTCGCTAACGTCGCCCAGCACGCTTACGTCGGCCGACGCGCCTGCTCGCAGGTCGAGCGAGACCGTTGTGAAGCCATCTGCTCTCAGCGCTCGAACAACCGCCTCCCCAATGCCGGATGCGCCGCCGGTTACGAGCGCGGTCCGAGCGTTCATCAGCGAGTTGTCCAACGACCGAAATGGGCAACATCGCCAACGGAGCGACGGTCGGGCTTCACGATCGGTTTGGGCGCCGGACCAGCCGGCAGTCCAAGTGCGATCAGCATCGCGCACTCGTGATCGTCCGGGAAACCCAGAACCTTCCGTGCGAGCTCTTGGTCCGAGCATCCCGCCTGGCCGCTTGCGAGCCCGAGATCGGTCGCGGCGAGCATGATCAACATCGCGGCTTGACCCAGATCGAACTTGATCGCCTCCCGTTCGGTGGGTTCCGCGGCGGTTGGGATGACGAGCGCGATCGTGGCTGGCGCCGCTGGAATCCACGCAGCTCCTGGCCAAACGCCGGAGAGTTCGGCGAGTTGGGCCGGGTTGGTGACGATAACGAACCCCCACCGCTGACGGTTTCGCGCAGAGGGTGCCCGCGACCCGGCTTCGAGCACGCGTTGCATATCGACGTCTGGAATCGCCTCTGGAGAGAACTCACGGAGTTGACGCCGAGCGGTTATTGCATCCCACGTGTTCATGATGATCTAATCCAGTCCGGCACTACTCCGAGACCTGGATCTCGTCGGCCTACAAATTCGTCATTTGGTCTTGGGTTCGACGTCCCCCAGAGATCGGATTCTTCGGGCAAGGACCGCCAGGACCGAACCTTCCAGTCAGGGCTTCCAACCGACTCGAGTCCGGTGGTGAACTCTTGGACAAAGCCCGCGGGATCGCGAAAATACGCAAACGTGTTGTCGCCGGGGCCGTGTCGTCCTGGACCCCAAAGCAAGTGATGGCCGCGGCGCTGCAAGCGTCCCGCGGCTCGCATGAAACTATCGACGTCATGACACTCATAGGCGATGTGGTTGAGACCGTTTTCGGTTGAAGTAGCGATCGCGATCTGGTGGTGCGCATCTGTTGTCGTGAGAAAGATCAGCTTGTCTTCGAGGCGATCGGTGACCCGGAACCCCAGATGAGCGCAATACCAGTCGACAAGCCGGTCGGTCTGGGTGGCGTTGATCACGAAGTGACTTAGCAGCAATGGCTGACCAGGCGCGAAATCGCCGGTGCGTGTCTGTTGACGAGGACTATCTGAGGCCACCTCGAGGAGATGGCCATCGGGGTCAAAGAAGCGAAAGCCGTAGCCGCCACCTTCGTGGAGGATCGATGCTGGTTCGCCGACGATGGTTGCATCGGCTGCCCGTAGGCATCGATGAAGTTCGTCAACCTCGGTCGCATTGTCGACGCCGAATCCAAACATGTCCACTTGGCTGCTGCTTGCAGCTCGGACTCGCAGTATGAACTCGTCTTCCGATCCGGGGGCGCGAAGCAGTGCGGCGTCGGTGTTGGCTCCAGCGTCCTCGAGCTCCCAGTCGTCGAGAAAGAATGCAACAACCTCGTCGACGTTAGGCACGCCGAGACCGATGTAGCGCAGTCTCATGCCTGGGCCGCGCGTTTCGACGTCCATCACAACAGCATCCGGAGTCGCGGTGCGTCAATGATCGTCGATGTGAGAACCACGAAGCGTGAGGCGATCGTGAAGCCCTCGTCATTGCTGCGCAAGATGTCGAAACGCTCGCCAAACATTTCTTTGGCAGCGCCAGATTGGCGCACCATGAGAATCCGGACGTTGGATCGCGCGAGAAATTCGCCTTCGTGGTCTGTGTGGCGGACTCTTACGCTTGAAACCAGCCGCAATAGCCGCACCGGCGGACTATCAGCCCAAGAGACGGCGTTGTGCTCGTCGGTCATGCGAGCCGCCCAGTTCTCCTCGATAGAGCTTCGATCCTCATCCATCAGCAGTGACTGGGTGTCGTAGCCGTCTTGGTTGTAGTCGTCGGTGAGCAGCGGGACCGGCACCCGATACACGAAATCTTCAGAAACCAGGTCGAGCCAGCTGCTGATATCCCAGTGATCGAGCAGCTCAGCCTCGTAGGCATAGAAGATGCCTACCGCGACGTGCGTATCGTTCGATGAGCGTCCGTGCGAGGTTTGAGGGTGCTGCCAACGTGGGGTCCGAGTCGTCATTTCTCAACCAGCGGCGACTCGTCGATTTCCATGCGTCGCTTCCACTCGGTCAGAAAGCCGCGAAGTGTGTGCTCGCTTCGATCAGCGTCTCGGACGTCGCCGGGCCATTCCAACCCTTCGGCCTTTTCATGATGCAGGCCGCCTATGTATTGAAAGTGCGCGTCGAGCCCGGTGGGACCGCTGCTGGCTTCGGTCATCCCGACAAAGCATTCCGAGTCGTCGATCTCGAACATTCCCGCCGCGCCGTTCGTGCGTACGTAGGCTCTTTGGGAGCGGATCTTCCAGTCTTCTGGCGCATCGGTCGGCACCAAATGCCACCACCACACCTCGGTCTCGTTGTGGCTCACCGGAACCTTCATCGTGAGACGGAGGTAGCGGCACATCGAGCCTGGGCCATCGGTTGCCGTCTTGAAGTTCTCCAAAAAGGACAGGTTTGGAAACACCGAGCCGTGGATGACCGAAACGCGCGACTGTATATCGATCTGTCCTGGGGTGAGGTTTCGTTCGATCTGTGGCCAAAGGTCCTCGGGATAGCCAAGAAACTTTGGGTGTTCGGTTGCGACTGGTAAATGCTGAATCCGAATGCTGTTACCTGGGCCACATTGCACCGTGCGTCCGCGGAACCCCGGTTGCTCTCCTTCGTTGAACTCCTCTACGTCTTCGGGGCTCGGAAAGAGTCCGAACCGCCGCGCTGTTTCATGGGTGACCATCGTGTGGTAGCCATCGCCAGAGAGGTTCTCAGTCTCGGATTTCCAGTTGCACGGGACCCGACTTCGAACCGGAGCACCCATCACTTCGAAGCCGTTGTCGAACTTTGCGAAGATTGCCTTGAAGTAATAGACAAGGTCGCCCAACGCGGTCTCAAGCGGTGGAGCCTCTTCGCTCCAGGTCGCGAATATTAGTCCGAACAAGATCTCGACTCGACCGGACCTGATGAGATCGAATTGTGACTTGTCGAGATCCGGGCCGAAAATCTCCGATGCGTACGTTACGGCGCGGCACGCTCCATCCAAACCAAAGGTCCACCCGTGGTACGGGCACCGAAAGTTCTTCGTTTCGCCGGTCTCGGCTCGGCAGAGCTTGACGCCGCGATGGGTGCACGCGTTGAGCAGCACGTGAATTTCGCCAGCTTGATCGCGCGAAACGATCGCCGGGTCTGTGCCAAGCGGACGGGTAACGAAGTCGCCGGGATTCGGAATCTCGGTTTCGTGGCCAACAAAGAACCACGAGTTCTTAAAGATTCGTTCGAGTTCGAGTTCGTGCACGGATGGATCGTGGTAGATACGCCGGCTGACCCGGAAGCCATCACCGATCTCGACCATCGTCTCGTGCTCGTCCATCCCTACCCTCGCATGATTCGCAATGTGCCGATCTCTGGGCCGATGTGACCTGCCCCGAGGTCGCGCGCAGCCATCAACAGTTGGTGCGCTAGTACTAAGTCCTGCTCCACCGTGCCGATCGATTTGAAGACGGTCAACCCAGTCGTTGGGATGGCCGTGGCCGGGTCGAGTGCGTTGGCGAGCAGAATCGCAGAGTTCGCGTCGAACCCGAAGTCGTCAATCGCGTCAATGACGTCGCCCGGCTCGTGCCGAGCATCATCGCAATCGAAGATAACGAGTGCCGCTTTGGCCAGGACATCGCCGATGAGTTCACGCTGGTCGGGCCGGGTAGACCCAATACTCGCGAGCAACTCGAGGTGCTCGACCTGTTCGTAGCGGAGAAACGCGTCGCCTGCCGCCGACGTTGCGACGTAGGCACGTCGAGCGCCATCGAGTGCCGCGTCGACCGAGGTCACCGGTCGAACGGGAGCGCCCACGATTGGCTCCATCTCCTTGCAGAACGCCTCTCGATTCGCGGCGGTCGGGCTGTAGACCCGAACTTCGACGAGCGGCGTCACCGCGGCCACAGATCGAAGACCCTCCCGCGCTTCTTCGCCGCTGCCAATGACGGCAAGGATCGAGGGCGTGCCATCATCGACTCGTTCGAATGCCAGCGCGGCCGTCGCGGCAGTTCGCACACTGGTGATGCGGCGTCCGTCAACGATGCCGACCATGTCGGCTGTGCTCCGCTCGAAGAGGCTGATGTGATAACGGACTCGCTGCCCGACCCGGTGGAACTCCTTATAGCCGACGAGATCAAGCTCAGGAATCACGCCGGTGAGCACTCGCATCCACGTCATCTCGTCGGCGATTTGCACCCGGCCGGTGGTCGCTCCGACAGTTGTGGCGCTGATCCGGGCTGCGTTGAGCGCGATGTCGACCGTGCACAAGGAATCGACCAGGTCTCCGTCGATAAGGAGGGGGCTGCTCAATTTGGGTTCCTGCCAATCCAGAACTTGTCGTCAGCGTCGTCGGTGACGTCGAGCCCTGCGTCGATTGCCGCCTTGCGAATCATGCCCATTTGACCTGCGTTGATTCGTGCGAGGGGTGAGCGCACCGGGCCCCCATTAAACCCGAGGAGCCAGCCCTGATACTTCCAAATCGCGCGGGGCACCATTCCGGTGGATCCAACGATTGGACTCACGGTTGCGCTGTTGGCCTTCCGCACTGGCATGTTGCGCCAATAGATCTCCATACCCTGATCCCAGGTATCCGAGGAGCCGAGGAGTCGCAACATCTGTGGGATCCGGGGCCCAAAAGCTTCGTAGTTGGAGGTGCCCATATATTTCATGCCGTAGTGCTTCACCCAAATGGGGGCGTTCGATTCCATTGGATCGGTGACGACAATCTGGTCAGCGAATCGCGCAAAGACGTCGTCCATCCCGCCGACGTAAGGCAGTCCAATTTCGTTCTTGATCCCGACCAGCATTGGGCAGTCCGCGACCAGTCGATCGATCAGCTCGACCGGGAACGCGGCGGGGTGAAGTCTGGAGAAGTTCCACTGGTCGATCGCGAACAGCAGGACGCCCAGCGAGGACCGGTCGATCATTCGGCGATTGTCTTCGTAGAGTTCGTCGAGCGAGGTTGGATGGTACGTCATTGGGTACGATGGCAAGACGAGCTCGGCGCCGAGTTCAAAGCCCCAGTCGATCGTTTGCTGCATCAGATCCCAGGTCGGCTGTGCCGCCTGAACAACCACGACCATGTCGCCTGCGGCGCCTGTGACGATTTCGAGGAACGACCGGTACTCCTCCATCGTCGTGCCGCATTCGCTTACCGCAAGCACCGCAGACATTCCCATTTCGCGTTCCATCTCGATGTCGTGGCGGATTGCTGCTTCGTTGAGGGCCGAGAGGTCAGCGCTAAACGTGGGGAGAACGCAGCCACAGCATCCGGAAAGTTCGGACAACGCCCACAGGCGAGCCTCTGTAGGTGTGTAGGACGCCATGTGCCAATACTCTCGGTCCATGCTCTTTGGATGAAGTCGCTAAGCGCACGAATAGTAGCTGATTCGCCCAGATCAGACTTCAATTACACTGAAAATCTCGGTATCGGGTAATGTTCAAGCTAGTTTTGATGACACGCAAATCTTGAGGTTTCAATGCTCTTCAGGCCGGTACGCTCTGTGGTGTGACAATCGTTGGGCTAGACAACGACGCCGGATCCATCGAGGTCAACTCACATATGGTTCCCGACGAGGAGGTCACATATGGTTCCCGACGAGGAGGTGGGACACCTCTCGGCGCTTGGCGCACGGTGCCGAGCGTTACGTAGTGACCGTCAACTGACGCTGCAGGCGGTGGCCGAGCGAACGGGTCTTAGTCAGTCGATGATCTCGATGGTCGAGCGTGGTCGAGCGTCACCAAGTATTGGCACCATCGTGGCGATCTCGTCGGCACTCGGGGTGCGGGTTGGTGATCTCTTTGACTTCGACCACGGCGGACAGCTTGATCCGGTGTTGAGAAAAGAAGATCAAGATTCGATCTCGACCCGAGATGGAGTGACGAGGCGCAACGTGGTGGCGGCCGCTGACCAGGGCCTCGGGGTGAACTTCAACGAATACCAGGTCGGCTGTGCCAGCGCGGAAGAGCTTCTGCATCATGAGGGCTTTGAGTGCGGCGTCGTACTCGAGGGGACCGTTCGCGTCGACGTCGGCGAGGCGTCGTATACCCTCACTGAGGGCGATTCAATCAACTACCACTCCGCAATTCCGCACCGGATCTCGAACATTGGCGATACACCCGCCAGAACCGTTTGGGTCAATCTCGAGACTTACGAGGCTAGCTAGTACGTGGCACCCTGCGCTCTGAGCCCTGCTATCTCCCCCTCCTGTTCGCTGCGCTCATAGGCCGCTCGGCCTACGGCCCAGCTTGAACCTTGTACCGGTGACCATTTTGCGTCCTGCCTGCTGGGCCTCTTAGCCTCGATCCACCGATCTCGTCGTGCCCGTTGCACCTGATGGACTGTCGGACCAACGATCAGCGGGGCTTGGGAGCTCTCACATTCAGTGAAGAGCTGCGAAGGGTCCCTGTGGCCGGAACAGCCCGAGCGGAGCGGAAGATAAGACGAAAACTGTCATCGCGCCGTCGAGCAATCGGTGGATCCAAGCTTAGTGGCCGTGTGACCCGCTCACCCGCCGGCGAATATAGGCGACAGCTCCTTCGATGAGCCGCCGACGTGGTGTGCGCCAGCATTGAAGCGCGTGATCGCCCTCGTTATCTAGGCACATATTGCACGATGTGCAATCGAGTCTTCCCCGCCGACCCGCAACAAGCTGCGACACGAGGTCAGGCTCTCGAATGAGCGGTCGCGCAAGGCATACAAGGTCGCACGACCCCTGGGCGAGGACCCGTTCAATGGTTTCTGTAGTCCGCATGCCGCCGACGAGCATGATGGTGATGTCCGGCGCGGCCGACTTCGCAGCCTGGGCGAATGGTTCGAAATATGCTTCAGCGGCTGCGGAAGAAAAGACTCGGTGATACAAGTGGTCGGCGAGTGCCCGCTGTCGGTCGACAGCAACGTATTTACGGCACGAGTCGGACCCCGCACTCATGAGGCCGACGCTGACCTCGACGCCGTCGATGCCTCGGTCAGCGAGTGCCTTCACGATCGCTGCTGACTCGACGAGGCCCAGGCCGTTGGTCACCTCGTCTTCCATCCCGAGCTTTACCGTAACGGGCACATTCGGCCCGGTCTCCCGCCGCACCGCGTCGTAGACCGCAGCAAGAAAGTGCGTCCGCTTTTCGGCCGATCCACCCCACTCGTCGGCTCGATGATTGGCGTGCGGCGAGCTGAACTCACTGATCAAGTAGCCGTTCGCCGCATGGATGTGCACACCGTCGAACCCTGCCTCCATTGCTCGGCGGGCAGCGTCGCCGAAGGCTTGGATCGCTTCGTGAATCTCGTCGAGCGTTGCCGCTGGCGGGACACGGCCGGTGAGCGCGTTCGGTACGGCGGACGGAGCGAGAGGAACAGGCGCCACCCCACTTTGGCTCCCTGCGTGCGCGAGTTGCGCAAAGATCACGCCGCCCGAATCGTGTACCGCCGTCGTGAGTGACTTCAGGCCTGGAACCAGCGCGTCGTCATGAATGCCCGTCTGGTGAGCCAGCGATTTCCCACGATGGTGAACATAGGCGTGACCAAGGATCGATAAGCCAACGCCGCCTTCGGCGAGGGCACGATGAAACGCGATGAGTTCCGGCGTTACTTCGCCGGTCTCAAGCGCCAAAGATTCCGACGTTGCGGCTCGAACAATGCAATTCTTGAGCTGGAGGGAACCAATCGCAGCTGGCCGTAGCGCGCGCATGAGTTGTACGCTAATCTTCAATCCTGTTGAAATCTGCACCGAAGTACCAAGTCCAGGTTGTGAAGGGGTCAGAACCCGGTCCTTCCATCCCGATTATCGAGCGGGATGGGTCCGCTCGCGCCATTGTTTGGCCAGGGTCAGGGGCTGAGCACCGCTCGATGCATTTGATAACCCTCGACCCAGATGGTCTCACATCGCTGCAGCGCCACACCTCCGAATCCGTCTACCACGTGTCAGCGGGGGATGGGACAGTTTCGGACCTCGACAACGGTGAGCACCACGCGGTGATCACCGGTTCGATGTTGTTCGTGGAGCCCAACACCGCGTATCAATTTCGCGCTGGACCCACTGGCGCGGTACTCATTGGCGGGCCGTGCCCCCCCGATGAGAACCTCTATACCAACCAACAAGGCTGAGACCGTGGCGATCAAGATCTTTCACCGAGACAATCCTGACAAGTTCATGCCGATGATTTCGGCCGACGCCCGCCTCATTGTGTGGCCCGGAGTCGGAGCTGACGTTGCCAATATGAATTACGTCGTGCTCGAGCCCGGCGAAGCGAACACACCGCATGCACATGCAACGTCGGAAGACACGATCTTCATCCTTGAGGGGCGGGGTTCCATCGCAGATTTTGAGAACGACAGCGTGCTGGAATACGAGGCCGGCGATGCAATCCACGTTCCCGCTGGCCTCAAGCACGCGGTCCGAGCTGATCGAGGCTGCCGCGTCGTCAGCGTCGGTGGCCCATGCCCGCCCGATCCCTTCCTACTGAAGCTCATCAACGAGCAATGAGGCCCGTTGGCATCGGGCTGGCCCAAATTGGCAGTCCGCCGGGAGATGCCGACGCGAACCGTGCCGCAACCACCGCAGCAGCAAAGCAGCTTTTCGACGATGGCGCAGACGTCGTGGTGCTGCCCGAACTATGTATGCCTTGGTACTCAGCGGACTTCGACACGCTGGCACCGGTAGCAGAACCCGTGAATGGGCCAACCGTGGAAGCCTGGCGCGAGCGCGCCGCTCACGCAGGTGGCGTCGTGGTTGGTGGACTGTGCGAGCGAAGCGGTGATGTGCTGTACAACACCGCCGTTGCGGTCGACAGAACAGGCATCATTGGCCATTACCGCAAGCTCCACCTCTTTGCTGGCGAAAACAATTGTTTCGCGCCCGGTGACCTCGGCCTGCCTATCGTCGCTACGGAGTTCGGTGTTTTGGGCCTGTGTATCTGTTATGACCTGCGATTTGTTGAGGTCGTCCGTGTTCTCGCACTGTCGGGCGCAGAGATCATATGCGTTCCGACGGCGTGGCTGCCTGGCTTTGACGCCACGAGATGGGACACCGACGGCCTTTGTCCGCAAGCGCACGGTGCGGTGCTCCAAGCGAATCTCAGCCAGGTGTTTCTTGCGTGCGCATCCCAGGTCGGCGTGTTCGGTCGCTATGAATTCTTGGGATCGTCGATCATCGTCGACCCGTTTGGGCAGCGCTGCATCGGGCCGTTGCCTGGCCAAACCGAGCGCCAGGCGGTTATCACGGTCGATCTTGATGACGTGGTTCGGTCTCAAGACCGAGGTTCGCAGATTCGGCCCCGTCTCGATCGTCGAACCGACGTCTACGCAGTGTCGTACAAAGGCAGACAACTATGAAGCCGCCGATATTTCAGTATGAGCGGCCAGGCTCCGTTGACGAGGCCTTGACGCTGCTCGCCGAGCACGGCGACGAAGCAAAAGTGCTCTCCGGCGGGCAGAGCCTCGTGCCGATTATGAACTTTCGCCTCGCAAGACCCGAGATACTTATCGATATAGGCCAAGTCGCAGGTCTTGGTCAGATCGAGCGACGGAACGGGCATCTCAGCATTGGTGCCAGAGTTCGCCATGAAGAGCTGGTCCACCCTCCCTTTGACGGGCCGCTTGGCGCGTTGTTCGCCAGCGCCGGCCGCCACATTGGGCATCTTCCTATCCGGTTGCGTGGGACCTTTGGCGGTTCGATTGCGCACGCAGATCCCGTGTCGGAGTGGTGCCTCCTAGCAACGGCGCTCGAAGCTGAGATCGTTGTGCGTTCTGTTCGTGGCGAACGCATCATCGCCATCGCGGACTTCTTCGAAATGACCTTCACGACCAGCATTGCAGACGACGAACTCCTAACCGAGGTCCGGGTGCCCTGGCTTGGCGACGATTGGGTCACTGGATTCTCCGAGTTCAGCCGACGTGTTGGAGACTTTGCCGTCGTTGCCGTCGCATCCGCAGTGAGGCTCGAAGACGGTCGAGTGGCCGAGGCACGAATCGCTGCTGGTGGAGTTGCAGGTACACCTGTTCGACTGTCGTTAGCTGAGGCCAAACTCGTGGGCCGGGAGTTGAACGCGGCCGCGATCGGCGATGCCGCTGCGACGGCTGCGGAAGAAATCAACCCGCGCGGTGATATCCACGGCTCGCCGCAGTACCGCCGAGATCTGGTCCAAGCGCTCACGCGGCGAGCGCTGCGCTGACAATGTCCACGAACCCGGTGTGGGTTGGCCGTTCGATTCGGCGGGTCGAAGATGCACCGCTTGTTCGAGGCGATGGCCGGTACGTTGGCGACATCGCGACTGGCATGGCCACCGCCCGTTTCGTTCGCAGTTCGGTGGCCAGTGGCACGATTGCATCGATCGAGGGCCCCGCGCTCACGGCAGCGGATCTTGATGCCGACGGTGTTGGTGAGATCCACGCGGTATTACACCGGCCGGACTTTGTGAAGGTGCATCAGCCGCTGCTGGCGCGCGATCGAGTCCGATTTGTCGGAGAACCAATCGCGGTGGTCGTTGGTCGAACGCCAGAAGAGGCCGAGGATCTTGCAGAGCAGGTCATCGTCGAGTTCGACGCGCTCGACGATCCGGTCGTGCACTCAGAGACAGCGGATTCGAACACGGTCGTCGAGGGCCGCTTCGCGACGCCCAACGTCGACGCTGCGTTCGAGCGCGCCGACCATATTGTTGAACTCACCCTGACCTCACGGCGCCAGTCAGCAATGCCGATCGAGACGCGAGGCGCAGCAGCTTCATTTGACCGTAGGACCGGCCGCTTGACGGTCAATAGTTCGACGCAGGCGCCGCACATCATGCGTACTGCGATAAGTGACCTCTTGGCGATGGCGGAACGCGATGTTCAGGTCATCGCCCCCGATGTCGGAGGTGCATTCGGGCAGAAGTTGCACCTTGCGAGGGAGGACGTTGTTGTTGCGTGGCTCGCAAAGCAGCGCCGTGGGGCAGTGGCCTGGGTCGAAGACCGCACCGAGAACCTGACTGCGTCCTGGCATAGTCGTGACCACGTGCAACGAGTTCGAGGCGGATTTTCTGCTGACGGGCAGTTGCTGGTCATCGATGCCGACATCGAATGTGACGTCGGCGCGTGGTCTTGCTATCCGGTGACCTGGGCCGTTGAGCCCCTGATGGCGATGGGTGAGTTCCCGGGTCCGTACCGGCTCGCGGATTATCGGGTCCGCTCCCGTGGGCTTGCCAGCTACTCGTGCCCGGTTGCGCCGTACCGCGGCGTTTCTCGCCCGGTCATTACTGCTTCGATCGAGCGATTGCTCGACACGGCGGCACGAGATCTTGGAATCGAAGCTGTTGAGATCCGACGTCGTAATCTCGTAACGGAGTTCCCGCACACGTCGGTTACCGGCGTTGTACACGATGAGGGAACCTACGTCGAAGCGCTGGATCTCGCGGCGACAGCGTTTGACCTGCCTGCCTTTCGCACCCGACAAGTAGCTGCTCGCGAGAGCGGTGGCACCGATGGCGTTCTGCTCGGTGTTGGCATTTCGACCTTCGCAGAACGCACCGGCTATGGAACTCCCGTGTTTGCCCAGCGATCGATGGGGGTCACCCTCGGTTATGAGAACGTCGAGATGTCGATGGACCCGTCGGGGTTTGTCGATGTTCGAATCGGCGCATCGCCACACGGACAGGGCCTCGAAACAACGCTCAGCCAGATTGTCGCTGATCAGATGGGCATCGACACGGACAAGGTTCGCGTCATCCATAGCGACACCGACCAGACGCCATATGGCTTCGGCACATTTGCGAGCCGCTCGATCGTCATCTGTGGGGGAGCAACCCAGATAGCCGCGGGATTGCTTCGGGAACGCCTTGCCCACGTCGCCGCTGAAGTGCTTGAAGCCAGTCATCACGACATGGTGTTCTCAAACGGCCGAGTATCGGTCTCAGGAACCGACGTAGGCGTTGACATCGCTGAGCTTGCCCGCATCGCATATCACCACACCGAAAAGCTTGGCGCTGACATACCGACCGGTCTGTCGACGGTTGCTTCCTATGACCCCGCCGGCACCTTCTCAAACGCCTGTCACATCGCGGAAATTGAGCTGGACCCGGCAACCGGCCATGTCGCGGTGAAGCGGTTTCTTGTCGTCGAGGACGCAGGGACCCTCATCAATCCGATGATCGTGGACGGGCAGATTCGTGGTGGCGTTGCACAAGGGATCGCCAACGCTCTCCTCGAAGAGATCGTGTACGACGAAGATGGCAACATCTTGACAGCGTCACTGATGGACTACTTGCCTCCGACGGCAACCGAGATCCCCAACATCGAGATTCACCACCTTGAAACACCAACCAGTGCAACGATTACCGGAGCGAAAGGTCTTGGAGAAGGTGGCACTATCGGCGCTCCGGCTGCCGTGCTGAACGCCATTGCGGATGCGCTCGCTCACCTTGGCGTCTCGGTCAATGAACTACCGGCTACTCCGGAGCGAATCCGCGCCAGTATCCGATCGAGAATGGAGAAACAATGAGCTCAGGTCGTGTCCCGCTAACCCTGTCGGTGAACGCTGAGGAATACGAGATAGAACTCGAACCGCGACGTACACTCGCCGACGCCCTTCGAGACAATTGCGGCTTGACCGGCACCCACCTCGGCTGCGAACAGGGCGTCTGTGGTGCATGCACGGTGCTCATCGAGGGCGAACCTGTGCGTTCGTGTCTGATGTTTGCTGTCCAGGCGCAGGGCTGCGAGATCCAGACAGTCGAGGGGCTCGCTCCCGATGCTGACACGTTACATCCCCTCCAAGAGGCCTTTTCTGCACACCACGGACTGCAGTGTGGTTTCTGCACGCCGGGGTTCTTGATGTTGGCCGCCGGCGTGTTGGAGATGCGCCCCGACATTGGCGATGACGAGCTTCGTGAGGTCTTATCGTCGAACCTCTGCCGCTGTACCGGCTATCAAACAATCATTGATGCTGTGCGTAGTGTTCGCGACGCCGGGTAGTCGATTCGAATGATTGGCCAATCAGTACCTCGATTGGAAGACCGTCCGCTGTTGCTCGGCGAGGGCCGGTTTGTGGCAGACGTGACGTTCCCCGGCACACTGCACATGCGCGTTGTTCGGTCAGACGTGGCCAACGGCACGATTGTGGAGATCGATACCTCCGAAGCCGCCGAGATGGATGGAGTGGTGGCGGTATTCACCGGCACTGACGTGGTTGACCTACCCCTGATCGACTTTCGCCAGATCGGCTATCCAGACCTCATTCCGCATCGTCAACCAGTGCTGGCCCAGGGAGTTGTGCGCTATGTCGGCGAGCCGGTCGCCGTGGTCATCGCTGAGGATTCCTACCTCGCCGAGGACGCCGCAGAAATGGTATTCGTCGATATTGCAACGGCAGAGCCAGAGACGACCGAGATCATGCGGCTCGATTCTGAGTACGGCCAGATCGACGAGGCCTTTGCGAACGCGGATCACGTGATCTCGCTTGAACTGCGAATTGGTCGCCACACCGGCGTGCCAATGGAGACTCGCGGATTGCTGGCTTACCCAAATCCAGACACCGGCGTCTTAGAACTCCACGGCGCATCCAAGGTTCCACATTACACCCATGCTGCTATCGCTAGCATGCTTGCTATCGACCCATCGCTCGTGGTGAGCCGGGAAGGCCACGTTGGCGGAGGCTTCGGGATTCGCGGAGAGTTGTACCCAGAAGATGTTGTTGTTGCGTGGGCCGCGTTGCGCCTCGATCGCCCGGTCAAGTGGAT
>Ga0209035_10000544_pt1 | contig 14865 bp, 12 predicted proteins | sample MarorgKNORR_S2LV_6_FD_188220 | JGI IMG/M metagenome (GOLD analysis project Ga0209035, IMG submission 188220) | Marine microbial communities from the Southern Atlantic Ocean, analyzing organic carbon cycling - AAIW_A/KNORR_S2/LV (SPAdes) (version 2) | ecosystem: Environmental > Aquatic > Marine... | reverse complement strand
AATATCTACCATAATCATGTCCATACAGACGTTTCCTAATATCGGTGCTTTTTGATTTTGAATACGCACATAACCCTTGCCGTTTCCTAGTTGACGAGAGATGCCATCTGCATGTCCGATAGGAAGCGTGGCACTTTTTATTTTTTTCGAAGCAATAAATCCACGGTTGTACCCAACACTTTCCCCTGCTTCTAGCTGGTGAATTTGAGAAATAACGGTACGTAAGCTACTTACATTTTTTAAGGGGGTGGTGTTCGTAATATCACTAGAAAACCCGTAGAGGCCAATGCCAATACGCACCATATTGTACTGCGCTTCTGGGTAATTGAGCGCGCCTGAAGAATTTAATAAATGCACAACGGGCTTGCTCTTTAGCTGCGGAAGAATGCTGTCTAGAATGCTGTTGAAAGCAGTAATTTGCTGTGTCGTAAATGCGACTTCTTCTAAATCGTCACTAGCAGCCAGGTGCGAAAAAACACCCGTAACAGTTAGTATGGTTCCGGTATTTAATTGCGTTAGTAAAGCAGGAATGTCCTTTTTTAAAAACCCAATTCTATTGAGACCTGTGTTGAATTTTAAGTGTACAGGATAGGCTGTTCGGTTGTTTTTCTGTAGCAGTTCTTTAAAAGCAGTTACACTTTTAAAACTAAACAAACACGGAGTGAGTTCTTGTTGAATAAGTGTTGCGAAATTTGCAATTTGTGGGTGGAGTACAAGAATCGGTTTTTGAATTCCTGCTGCGCGTAAGGCGACGCCTTCTTGAGTGTAGGCCACTGCAAAGCAGGCAACTTCTGAAGCTAAAGTTGTAGCGATGGCAACAGCATCGCTACCGTAGCCAAATGCTTTTACAACAGCGCATATTTCTGTTTCAGGTTGCAACCGTTGCTTGTAGTAAGCAAGGTTGTGTTTGAGGGCGTTCCCATCAATTTCTAAAACAGTGACATGCGTATTCATCTTATTTTTTTTCTTGCTGGTTTTTTGCTTCAGCATCTTGTCGTGCTTTGTAATAAGCAGCCCTGCTAAGCGGTTCGTATTCCTGTACTTCACCAAGCAATACCAAGGCATCGCTTTTGGCTTTACGAAAACTATAATGGGCTAAATTTCCTGTATGGGTACAAACAGCGTGTACTTTGGTTACGTATTCTGCGGTTGCCATTAATGCAGGCATAGGGCCAAAGGGGTTTCCTTTAAAATCCATATCCAAGCCAGCAACAATAACACGAATTCCTCGGTTGGCCAAATCGTTACAAACCGTTATAATTTCATCGTCAAAAAATTGTGCTTCATCAATTCCTACTACCTGTACATCATTTGCTAACAAACGAATGTTTGCTGCTGCCGGAACTGGCGTAGAACGTATTTGATTGGCATCGTGCGAAACCACCATGTCATCATCATACCGAACGTCTACCGTTGGTTTAAAGATCTCTACACGTTGCTTGGCAAATTGCGCGCGTTTTAAGCGTCGAATCAGTTCTTCTGTTTTCCCAGAGAACATAGAACCACAAATTACTTCTATCCAACCAAATTGTTCTGTATGATTTACTGTATTTTCAAGAAACATTTTGTAATTTTAAGGCTTTAATTTTTACGTTTGTTTTTGGGTACCCAAAAAAACAAATTTATTAAAAAATTACCTCAAAAATAAATAAAAGAATACAACTTATGCACAAAAAGATAGCCGCCGATTTAACGAGTTTAGCACACCGTATATTACAATTGAAAAACAAAGATGAGGTACTCGTTTTAAAAGCGTTGGCACATGAGGCGTACGAGAAATTATCGGTATTGGCGTATGTAGACGAATATATAAACACCACACCACAAGCAACAGAAACCAAAGAAGGACTGTTGGCTAAAATTGAAGCAGCAACTCCTGTTGTAGCTGAAGAACCGGTAATAGAAACACCGGTGGTTGAGGATGTCGTAGAAGAAGTAGCCATAACACCAGTTATTGAAGCAGCGCCTATTGAAGAAGTTGTTACCGAAGCTCCAGAGCCGGTAGAAGAAGAAAAACTAGAAGAGATTATAGAAGCAGTTGCAGCAGCGGCGGTTGAGAAAGAAGAAAAAGAACAATTTACTGAAACACTGTCTCCGATAGAAGACACCACCCTAGATATGTTTGCTGCTGTAGACGAACCTTTAGTAGCTCCTACTTTAGAAGAAGAATTACAAGACACCATTTCTTTAGATGTTGCTGCCGATCTGTTTGAAGTTGCCGCACCCGTAAAATCATTGAACGATCAATTGCAAAAAAGCATTCAGATTGGGTTGAACGATCGTATTGCGTTTGTAAAGAATTTGTTTGATGGCGATCAAGGTGATTTTAACCGCGTGGTCTCTCAGTTGAATTCCTTTAAAACAGAAAAAGAAGCAAAAAAGTTCATCAACAAAATGGTGAAACCAGATTATGATTGGACCGATAAAGAAACATATTCAGACAGGTTGTTCGATTTAATTGCTCGAAAATTCGCCTAACCAATATTTTTTAACAGGGTTCAATCTGGAAGTAGAAAAGACATATGAAGATTATAAATAAGAAAACATGCGAAAGAAAGGATTGCAATTTCAGTTTTTACAAGTAGGACTCCTCCTTTTTGTACTGAGTTTACAGGGTTGTAAAACGCTGTATCAAACACAAAATTTTCAGCAAAAAAACATTCCTGAAGCACCCAACTATTTAGAGGGAAATGCTTGGGCGGTACTCCCTTCTAAGTACCCTGCAAGTTTACAGCAGTTTGCACCTTCAACAATAGATAGTTTGCAAGCAGATGTCTTTTATGTATACCCTACCTTGCTGTTAGACACCAAAGATGCACGCTGGAACACGCCCATAGACGATGCTTTACAAAACGAATACGTGGTAGAGTTGGCGGTTAAAAACCAAGTGTCTCCCTTTGCTACTTCAGGTAAAATTTACGTACCGTATTACAGACAAGCACATATTCGATCGTATAACATGTATGCCAGTGGCGGAAAGGAAGCTTTTGAAATCGCGTACAGCGATGTAAAAAATGCTTTTGAAGTCTATTTAAAAAAGTACAACAAAGGACGTCCAATGATTATTGTAAGTCACAGTCAAGGTACCACCCATGTGCGCCGTCTGTTAAAAGAGTATTTTGATAACAAGCCGTTGCAGCAACAATTAATCGCGGCCTATATTCCAGGAATGGGCATTCGAAAAGACGAATTTAAAGCACTCAAAGCGATGACATCACCAGAAGAAACAGGTGGTTTTGTGTCTTGGAATACCCGTAAGAAAAATTCGTACCCCAAAGGGAAAAATTGGTTTGTAGGCAGTGTAACCAGCAATCCAATTACTTGGGACACGACCGTGAAAACAACCAGAGATCAACACAAAGGGTTTTTGTACACCAACAATAAATTGTACACCAAGGCTTTAAAAATTACGCTAACCGATGGAATGGTATGGACCTCCTTACCACATTTTCCATTGCGGTATTTTGCGGTGTTTAAAAAAAATTACCACACAGGAGACATCAACCTGTTTTGGCAAGACATCAAAGAAAATGCTGAGCTAAGAACGCAAACTTGGTTGCGCGCTAAGAAATAGCATTAAGACAGTGTTGCTATTTTTTCTTGCAATGCGACCACTACTTTTTTGCTATTGCCTATAAAAATTTCAGCATCCACTATAAAAACCGGACGTTTTAGAAAAGTGTATTGCTCTAAAAGATACTGTCGGTAATCGGCTTCCGATAATACTTGGTTTTTTAAATCCATGGCCTTGTACAGTTTTGCACGTTTGTTAAACAACGCTTCGTAACTGCCAGACAAGGCATACATTTCTTCTAGTTGAGCGACTGTAATTGGACTGGTTTTTATTTCCTGACGCTCAAAGTTAGGGATGGCTACCTCTTTTAAAATCCGTTTACAGGTATCACAAGTTTGTAAAAAATAGACTTTCTTCATACGGGTTTGGTTATTTTCGCTACAAAGAAAGCAAAAACGAGTGCGATTTGCTATTTTTGTAACACATTCTAATACCAACATACATTATATGACCACACAATTCAATATTCTTAAAACATCGAGAGCGATTACATTGCAAGCGATAGATACCTTATCGTTAGCGCAGTTACACACCATTCCTGCAGGGCATAAAAATAATATTATTTGGAACCTTGTTCACCTATTAGTTACTCAGCAATTGCTACATTATAAACTTTCGGGTTTGCATTGTTTGGTGCCAGAAGAATGGATTGAACTACACCGAAAAGGAACCTCGCCAACCAAGGAATTTACCCAAGAAGAATTTGAAGAACTGAAAGAATTGTTTGTGGGTTTACCAGATACTTTGGAAGAAGATTTTTCCATGGACATTTTTGAAAACTACACGGCCTACCCTACAAGTACAGGGTTTGTTTTAGACTCCATAGAAAATGCCATTGCATTTAACAATTACCACGAAGGAATTCACTTAGGCGTTATTTTAGCGCTTAAAAAACTAGTATAATACCTATGAAATTCAATACCAAAACCATTCATGGCGGGCAAGAACACGATGCTGCTACAGGCGCTGTAATGCCGCCAATTTATCAAACATCAACATTTGCACAATCGAGTCCTGGTGTGCACAAGGGCTATGAATATTCACGTGCTGCAAACCCAACAAGAACCGCTTTAGAAAATAGTTTTGCATCCATAGAAAATGGTTCACACGGTTTTGCTTTTGCTTCGGGATTGGCAGCAATAGATTGCGTGTTGCGTTTGTTGTCGCCAGGAGATGAGGTGGTTGCCGGAGATGACTTGTACGGAGGGACCTACCGGATGTTTGTTCAATTGTTTCAAAAATACGGCGTACATTTTACCTTTGTAGACATGAATACCGTAGCCAATGTTATCGAAGTTGTTACGGATAAAACCAAATTAGTTTGGTTAGAGACTCCTACCAATCCGTTGTTGAAAATTGCAGACATTGCTGCTATTTCTAGCGCCGTAAAAGAAAAAAATAACCAGACGCTTGTTGCGGTAGACAATACTTTTGCGACACCGTATTTACAACGTCCGTTAGATTTAGGTGCAGACATCGTCATGCATTCTGCTACCAAATATTTAGGAGGTCATTCAGATTTGGTCATGGGTGCTTTAATGGTAAACGATACAATCTTGGCAGAAAAACTTCATTTTATTCAGTTTGCAGCAGGTGCTGTTGCAGGGCCCATGGATAGTTTTTTGGCTTTAAGAGGTATCAAAACGCTGCACGTACGCATGCAGCGCCATTGCGAAAATGGGGTAGCAATTGCTGCGTATTTGGCGGCACATCCAAAAGTAAAATCGGTCTATTATCCAGGATTAGAGAGTCATCCAAACCATGCCATTGCTGTAAAGCAAATGGATGCTTTTGGGGGAATGGTTTCTTTTAAATTACACGATGAAAGCGAACGCGCAGCCTTTTCCTTTTTAGAAAAAACAAGGGTGTTTACCTTGGCAGAATCGTTGGGTGGTGTAGAGAGTTTGGTCAATCATCCTGCGAGTATGACCCATGCTTCCATTCCTAAAGAGGAACGCGAAAAAATAGGAATTACCGACTCATTAATTCGTTTAAGCGTAGGTATTGAAGCCTTGGATGATTTGTTAGCAGATCTTGAGCAAGCCTTTTAGCGCTCTTTTACTCAATTTTAAAACTCTCCATAAGATCCCAATTGGCTCTTACTTGTAGTGCATTTGGATAATAATGTACCGCTTCTGGGGCTCTTTTATTCAAGTAATTTCCTGTATCCCATTTTTTATTTCGGTTGCTATCTACAAGAGCTCTTATGAGGTATTTCTTCGGAAGCAAGCCACTCCACAAAACAGTGGTGTTCTTTTCTAAATATTGCTGTGCTACCAATTTCCCTTTTTCGGTAAGCAGTTCTAACAATACAGGCGTGTTGTTTGGTAGCTGTACGAGTACAGAAATACTCCCGTAATCTTCGCGTTCTTTGGTAGAGAAACGAAAACTCAAACTATCATTTTGTATGGAAAATACATCTGTAATTGCTTTTGGATAGACGAGTAAACGGTAACTTGTTTTGTCTTTTCTTTCAAAAGCGACGGCAATTTTTTGCGGGGTAGTTTGGTGTATGGTATGCGCAATGGCAACAGTATCTCTATCGGTTAAAGAAAAGTGTGAGGCATCAATGTTGGTTATGGGGTTGTTGCTTTGTAAAAACAAGGTGTCTCTCCGGTGTAAAACGCTACTAATATTTGTAGAGATACTTAAAGAGTCGAGTTGTTTTTTACGGAGTTTTACCGTTAGGGTATCTATGTTGTTTTGCTGAGCAATTCGAAACTGCAAAGAATCTATTCCGTATGGAGTATACCAATAATGTAAGGAGTCTGTTTTGGTGTCAAAAGCTGTAAAGGCTTTAAAACTCTCAGGTGTTTTAGATAAAATTTCAACGGAAAAGTCTCCTTTATCTCCTTGGTATCCAAAAATGATTTTTCCCTTGCTTGGTTCAGTGGCTTTTTTAAACACAAAAGGTTGTTGTTCGTAAAATAACGAAATGTCTTTTGTAACAAGACTGTCTGTAGGTAAAGAAAGCACTTCCGAATAAAAACCTATTTTTTCTGTACGAGGATCAAACAAATAATTGTTATCGAGGTCTTGTAAAGCAACTAAGGCATACTTGTTTTTCTGTAAGTTTTCTAACTGAAAATGTAGGCTGTCTAAAGTACCACCAACATAACTTGGTTTTTGAAAGTACACCAGTGAGTCTGTATAACTACTGTCAATTTTATACAATAGCAGGCGGTAATTTTCGGTGGGCGTTTTAGTAAGCGCATCTACCACACGGCCTTTTAATGTTAGAGAATCTATATAGTCTCCTGTAGAAAACACGAACGAAAATTGCTCCAGTAAATTACGTTCATTATTGTCTTGTATGGCATTGCCAAAGTTAAAGGTATAAGTAGTGTTTTTTTGAAGGGTGTCTAAAATATTGATATTCACTATTTTACTTGCAATTCCTTGTGGAGTAATTATTGCAGGATATTTTAACGGAGGTGAGACCACCAATTGTTTCTGTAATTCTTTTAGTTGAATGTATTCATCAAAAAATAACTCAATATTGTTTTGCTGAAAATGGGTGCTTTTATAGGGCGGATTGGCAGTGACCATAATAGGTGCTTGTTCATCTTTAGGGCCGCCACTGGGTCTTCCTTTTCTGGCGCATCCGGCTAGAGAAAATACTAAAAGCACGAGTATAAAAGGGACAATACTATTTTTCAAGAATTCAATTTTTTAAGAGAATAAAAATCAAAAGTACTAAAACTGAAGAAGCTTTTGGAGTTCTTTTTCAGAATGTTTTACACGACAAAAGCCATGCTTACGACACTAACAGTTGTGTTCGGTGTTTTTAAAAGCTCCAAGCAACAGGCTTCCATGGTTGCGCCTGTTGTAATTACATCATCTATAAGGAGTATGTGTTGGTTTTTTAACAACTGTGTGTTGGTAAGTGAAAACTTCGTATTCACATTGTTAAACCGTTCAAACCGCTGTTGCAATGTTTGTGTGTGCGTGCTAGAAGTACGTACCAATAAAGTATCGTTGTATGGAACGTCTAATTGCTCGCTCAACTTTTTTCCAAAAGTAGTTAACTGATTGTAGCCTCTTTTTCGAAACTTTTTGGCGTGTAAGGGCACCGGTACAATCACATCTATATTTTTAAACTTTCCTGACTGCTGAAGTACCGACCCCATCCAATCGCCTAAAAATGCTCCAATTTCCTGTTGTCCTTTGTACTTTAATCGATGGATTAATTCTTTTGTTTTTCCAGCGTTGTGAAAAGCCAAAAAAGAGACCGCCATCTGTACGGGTGCTTTTCCATAAAAAGTAGCAGCTACATGGTTGTTGGTGTAGCTGGTGTAAGGCAATACGGGCAAGTCGTGCCTGCACAATGTACAAACAACCGTTTCTGATTGCAAAAGAGCCGTATCGCAAGTAGCACATAGTGCGGGATACAACAGCGAAAAAAAGTCTTTGAGATAGCGCATTTTTAGGAACAAGGTACGAGGTTTTAAGAGGCGGATTCAATAAATAAGAAAGAAAATTATTGATTGATAGCGTTTTATGGGAAATATTTTCATAAAAAACACGTTTTGTATAGAGAATAAGAATATATTTGCCCCCAAATTTTAAAGACTCAAACTAAAGATCACACCATGGAAAACAACACCTCAAACAACAAAACAATTCGTATTGCATTAATTATTTTACTTGCAGTCGTAGTAAGTTATGCAGTATATACACGTAACGAGTACGCGAAATTAACCGCTGTATTTACAGAAGAGAAAGCATCATTTACGGCAGATTTAGAAAGTATGGTTGTAAAATACGACGAGGCAATTGCTCAAAAAACGACCGTTTCTGAGGAATTGATCGCAGAAAAGCAAAAAATTGAAACGTTACAAGCAGATGTAAAAAACATGAAAGCGAGTAACTATCAATTGATTCGTGGTTATAAAAGAAAAGTAGCGAAAATGCAAGCAGCAAACAAGCGCATGTTTTTCGTAAACGATTCGTTAACAGCGGTAAACAATTCGTTAACCACAGATTTAGGTGCAGCAACAGCTCAGGTTTCTAAACAAATAGCAGCAAACGATGTGTTAACATCTACCAATGCAGATTTATCGAACCAAGTTGCTATTGGTTCTCGTTTGCAAATAATGGATGTCAAAGCAGGTGCCATGCACAAACGTAGAAGTGGAAAGATGACCAAAACGTCTAGAGCAAGAAGAACGGATGTTTTTGTAACAAACTTTACCATTGCTAAAAATGAAATTGCAGCAATAGGAGACCGTGCCGTTGTGGTACAAGTTCTAAATACAGCTGGAGATGTATTGGCAGAAGACAACATGTCTATAGCATACGCAAACAATCCGATAGCAGTTGTTTCTGTATTGGCTATTGAAAGCGATGTGCTTAAAAAAGGAACACACACAGTGCGTATTTTTATTGAAAAATTGCCTGTAGGCGTTGCTCAAATTGTATTAAAGTAAACAAATCGCTTTTTTCAAGCGACAGAATTATATAAAAAGTGAATCTAGCGAAAGCTATTTTCACTTTTTTGTTTTTTAGTCCGAAAGGCTTTCCTATTTTTGCAGCATGGCAAAACAAGAAGATCAATTTAAAAAAGTGTTATCACACGCAAAGGAGTACGGATATGTCTTTCAATCTAGTGAAATTTACGACGGACTAAGTGCGGTGTATGATTATGCTCAAAATGGGGTAGAGCTCAAGAAAAACATTAGAGAGTACTGGTGGAAAGCCATGGTGCAAATGCATGACAATATTGTAGGTTTAGACGCCTCTATTTTAATGCATCCCACAACATGGAAAGCTTCTGGCCACGTAGATGCCTTTAACGATCCTTTAATAGACAACAAAGATTCTAAAAAACGCTACAGAGCAGATGTACTTATAGAAGAGTATTGTGCAAAATTAGAAGGAAAAATCAACAAAGAAGTTGCCAAAGCAACCAAACGATTTGGCGACGCTTTTAACAAAGAAGAGTTTTTGAGCACCAACCCTCGTGTGGTTGGATACCAAGAGAAAATAACCAGCATTTTAGCCCGTATGGGTGCTTCTTTAGAAAAAGAAGACCTGGTAGATGTGAAAGCCTTGATAGAGGAATTAGAAATTGCAGACCCTTTAACGGGTTCTAAAAATTGGACCGATGTAAAACAGTTCAACTTAATGTTTGGCACCAAATTGGGTGCTTCTGCAGAAAGTGCGATGGATTTGTATTTACGTCCAGAAACCGCACAAGGAATTTTTGTAAACTTCTTAAACGTACAAAAAACGGGTCGTATGAAGATTCCGTTTGGAATTGCACAAACAGGAAAAGCATTTCGTAATGAAATTGTAGCCCGTCAGTTTATTTTTAGAATGCGTGAGTTTGAACAAATGGAAATGCAATTTTTCATCAAACCAGGTACGCAGAAAGAATGGTATCAAACATGGAAAGAAAAACGCTTGCAATGGCACTTATCTTTAGGCTTAGGCGCAGATAATTACCGTTTCCATGACCATGATAAATTAGCACATTATGCAGATGCGGCGGCGGATATTGAGTTTAAATTTCCATTCGGATTTAAAGAACTGGAAGGAATTCATTCTCGTACCGATTTCGATTTAAAAGCACATGAAACCCATTCAGGTAAAAAATTACAGTACTTCGATCCCGAAGAAAATAAAAGCTACGTACCCTATGTGGTAGAAACCTCTGTTGGTTTAGACCGCATGTTTTTAGCCGTATTTTCAAACTCGTTACAAGAAGAGGTTTTAGAAAACGGCTCTACCAGAACCGTACTAAAACTACCTGCTGTTTTGGCGCCTATAAAAGCGGCCATTCTACCCTTGGTTAAAAAAGATGGCTTACCAGAAATTGCACGAAAAATTGTAGCAGATTTAAAATGGGACTTTACCGTTGCTTACGACGAGAAGGATGCTGTAGGGAGACGTTATAGAAGACAAGATGCCAACGGAACTCCGTTCTGTATTACAGTAGACCATGAGACTTTAGAAGACCAGTCTGTAACCATTCGTTACCGAGACAGCATGGAGCAAAAGCGTGTAAAAATCACCGAATTAAACGCGCTTATTTCAGCAGCAGTTTCTATGAAAACCTGGTTGCAGAAAATAGGATAAACGATTCGTTGTATTCATAAAAAAAAAGGCATGCTGTAGAGTATGCCTTTTTTTTTATGAATGGATTTCTTCTTAAAATCGGTAACCTAAAGAGATACCTCCTCTACCAACCAACGGAAACTCTCCGTCTTCTTCACTGGTGAAATTTCGTCCAAATCCAAAAAAGGTTTCTACAACAAAGCCACTGTCTGAAACGTATTTGTGTCCTGTTGAGATCCCCATCGCAAAGCGCGTAGCAGATACCGTCTCATCATTGATGTAATTGTAACGGTCGCCATTGTGTACCATCCCAAATGCTTCTATAAAGAATTTCTTCTGATCGCTATTGATGGAGAAAAAATGACGAAAATAAGGGGTTGCAGAAAAAGTTTTGTAAAAATCTAAATCGTCATCTAAAGATGTATAGAAGCTAATTCCTGCAGTAAATTGTTCATCTATAAAGTACTCATAGGAGATGTCAATTGCTTTGAAAAAAAGCGCATTGGTTGTGTTTAATCGCAGCTCGTGGATTGCTTCTTTCGGTTCCTCTTTGTTGTTGTCTTGCCCGAATGCAACCACGGTTGCAAAAAATAGGGCTACTACGAATAGGTTTTTCATAATTATTTTTTATAAGGTTCTGAATCAAAGATACAAAAGATAATGAAACCCGGCGTTTAAGGATGTTAAAAGTTTGCCCGCAACTGTATGCTTCCTGTATGAATGGTTTTACTCAACTCACTTTTTCTACCCATATACGACACCCGAAGCTGTAAGAGGTTGTTTAATTTCTTACGCCCTCCCAAAGACCACGTAAAATTGGTACCCGTTTGCAGTCCTTCTAACAATTGGTACCCTACAGGTGAATTTGGATCTCCGGTAAAATCGTTTGCATAATAATGCACTGTTGCGGTAATTTCTTGGTCGATTTTTGGTGAAAAAATATAATCAGCAGCGAGTTCTTGTTGCTGTAACTGTTCTGCGGAAGCCAATTGATTTCGCTTGTCTTTGTATTGGTAGGTGAGTGCCAATCGGTGGTTTTTACTTGCTGAAAAAGTCAGCGTCGGACTTATTTCTTGTTGGTGAATATTGAAGTTCCGATTGCTGAAATTCTCGGTAAGAGATTGCTGTTTACGCACAGCCCATTGTACCGCTATTTTCCAAAAAGGCGAGATTCGGTGGTTCGTGGTTATTTGGTGTAGTACGTTGTTGTTTTCTTGCGTTCCGATACTGTATTGCTGCTTGTTTTTTGAAGCACCGTAGGTATACATGAGTTGGTATTTTTCTTTATTTCTATTAAAATACAGTTGGTTTCTTACAGATGCTGCGAGTGTGCGTAAGCGCGCCTCTTCAAACAAAAAAGGGTTCCAATGAAAGGTATTGCTTTCTTGTAATTGCTCGTTGTTGATAAAGAGTGTACTGTGGTTGTAAAAACGGGAAAGTTGTTTTTTAAAACCAGTTGTATTTTTCCATTGCGATGGATTTAACGTAAGCGTTTGTTTCCAATGCACACGCTGCGTAGGGATATAACTAAGTGTTGGCAGGGCTACACGTAAATAATCTGCTTGATCTTGAAATTGGGCAATTTCGAATTCGTTAAATTGCTGTATGCCATCTCCATTGTAATCTACCCACGTATAAAACCCTTGTCCAGGTACTGTTTTTACATACACATATTCTTGTTCTAAGCTGTTCCCGGCATTGGTTTCATACAAGGTGTTCAGACTGATTATTTTTTGAAAAAATTGTTGCTGGTATTTTAGTTGGGTGTGCATTGTTTTGGTTTTTACTCCCGTTGCATGCGTTGTGCTACTGTAGTTTGCAAAAAGCCCGAGCTGTGTGTTTTTTCTACGCAAGAGCGTGCTTTCTATAAACCCTGATTTTCGCGTATTTACGCGCGCAAAAACCGTATTTAAAACACTGTCGTTTTTTCGATAGCGAATACCAATTTTGGCGTAAACACCTGTGCTGTCCCCACGTCCTACGTAGGCTTGGTATTCAGAAAAACGAAAACTAGTTGCATGCAAACTTTGGGTATTCGGGTCTTTTCTATTGTTGTTTTCAAACAGCGCTTCCACACCAACCCAGTTTTTAGAAAACAATTGTTTTCCTGCAACAGCTGTTTTAGCATAGTGTGCAATTTCTAAGGGTGTACTGTTGTTTAAGACACTGCTAACAACTGATAAATCAGTATTTTTCTGCTTGAATTGGGTTGTAATTTCATGTTTATTCCCGGTAAAAGTGTCGCCAAAAACAAGTTGCTTAAAAGCATACGCAACCGTCATTCCTTTTTGATGTTCCCAAGTAAGCGTACTTCCTATTTCTTGTTGGTCTCCACTAGGGTTTGTAAGATTCCAATCTCTGTGGTATTCAATCGCTTGGTGCCGTTCAATAGTTTTGAATTGGTTTGCGATAAATTGGTACCGGAAATCATTTTTTAGCTGCCATTGTTTCGTGCCAAATGATTGTTTCCAGCCTACTTTTGCCGCCATTCCTTGGTTGTTTTCATCGTCTAACGAAGAGAATAAATTGCTGTCGTTATTGCTAAAGGCCAGTTCAGTTTGTATGCTTGTTTTTTCGTTGGGTTGGTACTGGGCATTTACCGCCATAATTGCCAAACGTGTGGGCGCTACCAATTGTGTAACAGGTAGGTAATTACCTAAGTTGGTGCCTGTAAATTGATAAATAGGACCAATGGCACTCGAGCTTTCTAAGATATAATCTCCTTGTTGTTCGCCGGTATACGTAAATGCAACAGTGTAGAGTACGTCTTGTGGCTCGGTACTGTGTTCAAAGAAGATGGCAGTACCTCCTGTTGTTTTTTTGTAGAGAACCAATCCATCAGTATAGCCTGTTTCTACGGCACTTTCAGTAGTCATTAATTGGGTGTTGTTTCCCGCATTTGCTAAAACTTCAATTTGCTCGGTATTTAGAGACTGTTGTAACGACTGGTGTTTGACATCGTTTTCGTGGTAATAGAAACCATTAATTTCTAAACGATCACTTTTGTAATGTGCTTTTTCAAAGCTTACAAATCGGGTGTAGTTTTGTTCAGCGTATTGAAACTCCACATGAATCCGCATGTCATTTCGAATTGGATAGGTGGTGTTAAAGCGAATCTCTCCCAAATTGTAATCAATCAAGTACGTCTTGTTTGCTCCTTTTGCAACCAGTACGCCATTGACAAATACACGCTCGCTTCCCGCAATAAGTATCAATGCTCTCTGGCTTCCGGTATTTTGTAAAGAATACGGCCCTTGGTTTCCTGCAACACCTGTAAAAGAACGATTGGTGTATTGCCCCCGTACCAATGCGCCAGCTACAGATACCGTTGTTTTTTCTGTGGGAGCAGCCTCTATAGAAACTCCTGCTACCTGTTTACTGAAGTTTAAAAAAGTACTTTCCGTATTTTTCAGCACAATATCTCCGCCTTGTAATGCCCATTTTTTACCGGTAATCTCCATAAAAACACGGTCGAAATCAGTAATGTTTTGCGAATAGCCATTTTGTTGTAAAGGAATGTTGGTGTCGTAAATATGCGCACGTAGGGTAATGTCTTTACTTAATTTTCCCGAAATAGTCATGTCTAAGGTAGCGTTGGTAACGGCATTTTGGTTGTTCCCAGAAGTGAGTCCACGCACAATAAATCCTTGTGTTTCCAAGCCTTCAAAAACAGGAGGGATGGCTTTCTTTTTACGAGCACCGTGGTAGTACAACTCTCCGGTATTGGTCTCGTTAGGCACCATACGTCGTTTGTCAAAAGGCATGTATGTTTTGGTAATAAATTCTGGAAATCGATAGTACGCAACGGTAATGGCTGGGTATTTTTTTGAGTTGAGGTATAACAAGGCCTTGTTAAAATCTACGCGGTAGGCTGTTTTAGAAATTCGTTCTCCGGTGCTTGTTGTCACTGTAAATTGTTGCGAGTTGATAGCAACGCTGTCTAGGCGTATACTGTCTGAAACAACGTGGTAATTCCGCAGCCTAAAAGTACTCGTGATTTTTTGAGCATGTGCGCAAAAACCGAGCAATAAAAAGAGGAGTAAAACCGAACGTTTTGCCATATACTACCAACGTTTTAAAACAATGTTTGTTGCTTTACAGGGTTTTCATGTGCCAATAGCCACTTTTTTCGCCAGATACCGCCGGCATAACCGGTTAAAGAGCCGTCGCTACCAATAACACGGTGACAAGGAATAAGAATCCAAATAGGGTTTTTTCCGTTGGCACTCGCA
>Ga0209035_10000540_pt1 | contig 14910 bp, 14 predicted proteins | sample MarorgKNORR_S2LV_6_FD_188220 | JGI IMG/M metagenome (GOLD analysis project Ga0209035, IMG submission 188220) | Marine microbial communities from the Southern Atlantic Ocean, analyzing organic carbon cycling - AAIW_A/KNORR_S2/LV (SPAdes) (version 2) | ecosystem: Environmental > Aquatic > Marine... | reverse complement strand
GTTGATGTTATTAGTGTGATTGGCGGTTGTGAGATATCCGATGAATTGAAAGTGTTGCTTGGCGATATTGGTGTTGATACACAATATTTAATCACTCAAAAAGACCGAATTACAAGCAAGAAAAGTAGGATTATTGCCTCGCAACAACAAGTAGTTAGATATGATCGAGAAAGCACAGATGAAATTAGCCATGAATCACAAAAAGAAGTTTTAGTTGCATTTGAGCGAATTATTGCTAATTATGATGGCGTTTTATTGTCAGATTACGGTAAAGGGGTTTTAACTAAAGAGTTAACAAGTGCGTTAATTACTATTGCCAACGAACACAACAAAAAAGTTCTAGTTGATCCGAAAGGCTTAGATTACTCAAAATATAGGAGTGCTTTTTTACTAACACCGAATAAAAAAGAAGCTAGCGAAGCAACGCAAGTTAACATTAAGGATGAAGCCAGCCTTACTGAGGCTATCACGCAACTTAAGGCGCAATGTGATTTAGATGTCTCACTCATTACCCTTAGTGAACAAGGGGTAGCAATTTATGACGACAAATTGCGTACACATCCTACCGTTGCCAGGGAAGTATTTGATGTAACAGGTGCGGGGGACACAGTACTTGCCTCTTTAGGTTTTGCACTGGCGTGCAAATACGAAATAGATGATGCGGTTGAGTTTGCCAACCTCGCAGCAGGTGTTGTGGTAGGTAAGATCGGTAGTGCCACTGCCACCTTAAATGAGATTATTGAATACGAATCAAGCCTTAACAAATCTACCAGTGATGAACACATTAAAACTCTAGGTGAGATTGCTGCGCTAAGTGATGAATTAAAAGCCAGAGGAAAAAAAATTATCTTTACTAATGGTTGTTTTGATATATTACACGCAGGGCATGTACGCTACTTAGAGACTGCAAAGAGCTATGGTGATGTATTGATATTAGGACTTAACTCTGACCGATCTGTAACATCACTTAAAGGTGTAGGCCGCCCTATTAATACACAACTAGATAGGGCCTACATATTGGCTGCACTTGAAGCGGTTGATTATGTTGTGATATTTAATGAAGACACGCCTTATGGCTTAATTAAAGCCGTTAAACCTCATGTATTAGTTAAAGGTGGCGACTATGAAGGTAAAGAGGTGGTTGGGCAAGATATTGCCGACGAATTAAAACTGGTACAATTTGTTGATGGCAAGAGTACCACCAAAACTATCCAGAAAATACAACAACAAGGCTAATAATCATGAAATCAATTATTGAATTTGAATTTAGTGAACATTTAAAAACCGCTCAGGCGACGTTGGAATACATTGCTGGCCCGCTTGAGATTGCAGCAAACTTATGTATTGACAGCCTTCAGAATGGTGGAAAAATTTTAATCTTTGGCAATGGTGGTAGTGCGGCTGATGCTCAGCATATTGCTGCAGAATTGGTTGGAAGATACAAGGTTGAGCGCAAAGGGTTAGCCGCTATTGCCTTAACAACTGACACTTCAGCACTAACCTCAATCGGTAATGATTACGGCTATAACCACGTGTTTGACCGCCAAGTAGAAGCGTTAGCTAATGAAGGAGATGTAGTTATTGGCATTAGCACGGGTGGCAGTAGTGGTAATGTTATTAGCGCATTAAGACTTGCAAAAGAAATGGGATGCAAAACCATTGGCTTTAGTGGCCGAGATGGTGGCGAAATGAATGCTTTATGCAATGTAAACTTAGTGATCCCTGCTGAAGATACGCCGCGCATTCAGGAAATGCATATTGTCATTGGACATACAATTTGTCATTTGATTGATCAAGCTTTTAAAGATTAATCCAGCCTCTCAACAGCATCTAGCACTTCTACTGCAGTAATCAATTTCATACAATCATGATGCCCTAATGGGCAGGTGCGCTTCATGCAAGGCTGACAATCGAGATTTTCTTTAACAATGGCACTTTTATCATTCATCCATTGTGAGGTTTCATCATCTTTGGTGGGGCCAAATATGGCTACTGTAGGTATTTGAAAGGCTGCTGCCACATGCATGGGTCCACTATCACCTGTAACAAACAAATCTAGGCTAGAAATATGTTCGAGTAGCTCTGTAATAGAGGTTTGTCCAGCAAGGTTTTGGTAATTTGTAACCTCCTTTTCAGACAATGAATTCTCAATGTCCATTGCAATATCCTTTTCACCAGGGCCACCAAAAATAACAATGTCGTACTGGCCTGATAATTCACTAGCTACCGTTGCAAATTCTTCAGGATACCAGCGTTTAGCGCTGCCATAAGAGGCGCCAGGATTAATACCTAACAATTTTTTATCAGATTTATAAGTGTTAACGGGTTTTGGATTTTTATAGATGGTCAACTGACTGGTGCTAGTATTTACTTTAAACACTTTATTAACAAAGTCATTGTATCTAATAACCTGATGAATGGCCCGCTTGGTATATCGCCTGTAATTACCTTTGAGTGTTGCCTTGGAAAACCAAACAAATAGCTTGCTTGCTAAAGTTCGACGAAATGAAATAGCGCAATCAAATTGACCTAATTGCCGCGCTTGCTTGTAAAGATGAAGGGCTCTAAGCCTCTGCTTTCTGCTGTCATCTATAACAATACGCTGTACATTAGGATGATGCTCAAATACCCTAGTTGAAACAGCTGAACCAAAAATCGTGATATCAGCATCTGGATGCAAGTTAACAATATTTTCAATAGCTGGCGTGGTCATAACACAATCACCTAGCCATGTTGGAACCTCTATTAAAACCTTGTACATTTTATTGGTGCAAATTGTTGTTGTACAGATGATCAAGCGTTAATACAAACGCCAATGCATCTTGCTCAAGATCAATATCGTGCTCTACTGGGTGGAGCTTTTCATCTCGATAGATGAATGTTAAAGCCTCTTTTCCCGGTCTTATGACGGCAACTTTATTATTTTCTCTGAGTGCATAGTAATCATTAAATTGCATTAGGGCAATATTTTGTTTTTTATCTGAAAAAATAGAATGACCGTGTATAGGATAGTTTAATTTATCAATGCCGATTAAATCTAGAGAAGTTGCAAGAATATCTGGCTGTGTGGCAATTTTTTTATATTTTTCTGGAGAGATACCCTCTCCCAATATCAATGCTGGAATATGAAAACGATTCACTGGCACTAAATCATCACCATACACACGAACATCATGATCAGCAACAATTACAAAAATCGTATCTTTGTAATAATCTTCTTGGCGTGCCAGTTTAATAAACTTTCCAATGGCATGGTCAGCGTATTTAATGGCATTTTTGACACTTTTAACCTCAACACCTTCTACCAACTCAATTTGATCTTCTGGATAGTCAAATGGCGCATGATTTGAGGTAGAGAACATCACTGCTGCAAACTTTTGATTGTTTTTATGATACTGCTTAAATTCTTGGTTAGACCTAATAACTAAGTCTTCATCACTAACACCCCAAGATCCGACATATTGTGGGTCTACGAAATCAGTCTGCTCGATAATTCGATCAAAACCATTGCCTGAAAACCAGCTTTTCATATTATCAAACCTGGATTCTCCACCATATAAAAATACAGTTTCGTAATCCTTGGATTTGAGTAAAGAGGCCATGGTAAAGAAATTTTGTTGCGACTTGTTTCTCTTTAAGACACCCTTTCCTGGCACAGAAAAATTACCCGCAACCAAGCCAGCCAAGCCTCTAATACTTCTGGTTCCGTTTGAATAGGCATCAGTAAATAGAAGACCTTCATTAGCAAGTCTGTTAAAGTTAGGTGTTATTCCAGCCTCACCACCTATAGATTCAACAAATTGAGCGCCAATGCTTTCTTGAATAAACATAACTAAATTTTTAGGATTCTGTTGCACAAAATTTGTTGTAACAGCTCTATTGAAAATATAATCTGAATGATCGCTTTGAATATTAAGCTTGTGTTTGACTCTATCAATAGCATCATCAATTGACATTGACCCATACCCTTTAACATTTGACTCATATTTATTTGCATAAACGGCATATAGCACACTGTATAAAGAATTTTTAGTAACTTCATTCAGCACTCTGTTAGATGAATACAAAGCGTCAGAAATGTTTGCAGGTCGATGTCCAAATGAGGATCGAATGCCGATAACAAATATTAGTAACAACGGCAAAAGAATTGCAACTCTTTTAATGTATGACAACTCAAAAGAAGGCAAAAACCTTTCTTTAATGTTTTTTAAATAACGCTTAGCAACTACGAACATGGCAACAAAGGTAAGTAGTAATGCCAGTTTATAATCGGCAATTAGCATGGCTGAAACTTCTTGAATATGCTCTAAATACTCAACAAACATATAATTTGGTCGAACATCGTATTGAGCAAAAAATGGGAATGTGGCACTTTCCACATAAACCACCAACATTAAAACAGCCAAGTAATAATAAGCGATTAGCTTGTCAACCAGTTTGGAGATGAATTTAGGCGATAACGTCAATAAAAATAACATCGGAAATAGTAGAGCCAATGCCATTATCGTGTCCATTTTTAAACCATAAATAAAACTCAACCAATAGGACTCATTAACTTGGGAAAATCGCTCAAACTGCCAAATAAATAGCGACAATCTACCAATGAAGAATATCGCTATTAAATAAAGATAATGCTTAAAGAGTTGTCTGATGATTTCCATAGGTAAATTAGTTAATAAGTTGTTTGAATTGATAAAAAGCCGGCGTTTTTCTAACAATACCATCTCGATTGTCGATTAGGCCGTATCCTGGCGCTACAAGCTGATGCCAGTATAACTTACCAATCCTGTTAGTATCTTTTGCAATTTTGATATAGTCCCGCATATATTGTGAATAATCAGACTCACTGACACATTCTTTTTCGCTGGTTGGCGCATAAGGCGCTGTATTTTCAAGCGGCCAATTAGCCTCAGTAATATAAATATCATTATCGGTTTTGGGAGACAAATATACCATTGAGGCCAATAAATTAATTTTATTTTTAAAATTAAAGCCATATTGACGCCGATCAGGCGCCCCTCTTCTATCAACATACAATAAAGAAGACAGCTTATCAAATTTAATGTTTTGAAGATTAAAAAGACTAGAGGCAGTATAGTAATATTCAAAATCAATCACACTTGGACCGATTAATTTTAGCGCCGGAAAGTGTTGATCTCTCACTTGTTGCACTACTTGATAAAAGTTTAAATACTCACTAACCGCAAAAAAACCCCACTTGGTTCGATTGGTTGTACAACCAATTTGATACTCGGATGAGATTGATTGAAATTTTTCAAAAATAATTTTAATATCAGTACGTAACAACTCTAAATTTTCTACATGATCTCTATCTTGTAAGATATTGATCATAATATTTTTATCATCACCAAAGCCTTTAACAAAATCAACATATTCATCAACTCTGGCCATGTCCCAGAGCGGCATTCGTATCAACAACTCTTTGACACCCAACTCTTTAACTAAATCATATTGAATATTACCTTTATCCAAATTAACACCAATGCCCAGTTGCATCTGAACTTTTGGATAACGCATAAAAAATTGCCACACAAAAGAGATAGGAAAAACAATCATAAACACAAAGAGCATTTTCAAATACTCTAGCAAGAACCTTTTCTTCTGTGATTTCTTAAACTTTTTATCAGTGATGATATGAGGCTGATCAGAATAAGAATCCCAAGTAAAGACTGATTTCATATTAATACGCCTGAATTGAGGGGGTAGTGTTAAAATTTATTATAGAATTTTTATACATATACATATACATATGAAACAATGTTTTATTTGCAATAAAAGCAACTTTCAACAACACTATAATGTGGATCATCATAAATACATGCAATGTTCTAATTGTAAACTTATTTTCGTTGATGTTATAGAAAATTGGGATGTATTACAGCACTCTTATGATGGTGGACTCTTAAAATCATTAAGAAGAAAGTTAATGCTGCCATTTAAGCAATTTAAAAATCATAAAAATTTTAGTACTTTAACTCATAGAGCAGATAGTATTATTAAATTTATCGAAGATAATAATAGTAATTCAACAAAAATTAACTTTCTAGATATAGGATGCAATAAAGGCTTTTTACTTGCTAGTGCTATTAAAAAATCTTGGAATGTGTACGGTATAGAAGTAGTTGGTGAACTTTTAGGTGCATTTAGAAAACATTACAAAGATTTTTCAGATCAAACCATTGTCGGAAAAATTAACGACTTTCACCTCAAGTTTAACAATACATTTTTTGATATTATTACCGCTATAGATGTAATAGAACACCTAGAAGATCCAGTCAAAGAAATGCAAGCAATCTATGAAATGTTGTCGCCAAATGGTATTTTTGTTATTCAAACACCAGATACTTCTTGCCAACAGGCAGTAGATGAAAAAGAAAAATGGGGTGCGTTAAAACCATTAGAACATTTACATCTCTTTAGCCCAAATAACTTAGAGACCTTTGCTAAAAAAATAGGTTATAAAGACATTGCTTTCTTTCCATGCTTTGAAGAGGCTGACGGGAATTTTGTTGCTATTTTAAAAAAATAATACTTTATTTTATTTTTGAGATAGGTATTTAAAAATCCTTACCTTTTAATTTACATAAGCGCAAATAAAAGCCACTTGTTTTTTTCCAAAAGCCTAGCTTATCTTCATTCGGGAAAATTTGTATACGACGAATCGCATAATAATTATCTGTTAGTTTAAGTGGACCATTAACGGTGCCAATGGCAAAATCGTATCCGGCTTCATAGGCTAAAGTCTTTTCTCTATCTCCATAATCACCATAAGGGTAAGCAAAAGAAACTACTTTATCATTGATTAAACTTGCCAGATTTGACTTTGATAACTCAAACTCCTCGCAAGCTTCTTTATCATCTAAATCAGGCAAATGTTGATGCTTTAAACCGTGTGATGCAATTTCCACCAAGCCAGACTCGTGGCACTCTTTAATTTGACTGTCACTCATTAAATTAGCACGTGGCTCACCTAATTTCTCATCCCAAGTGTTGCTTTGGACTGTGCGGTCGCCTAGGCAGTAAATAACCGCTTTTGCTTGGTGTTTTTTTAACAAAGGCAGCAGATTAAGGTAGTTATCTTCATAGCCATCATCAAAGGTAAGAATAATTGGCTTTTTAACCTTTACGCCCTTAGCAAGATCTTTAAAAGTAATAAAATCAAAGCCTCGTTTTTTTAAGCTTCCAATTTGCCAATCTAACTTGTCTTTAGTAATGTACACATTAAACTTAGAATCAGTCAGTGGCTCATTCACCACTCGATGATACATGATGACTATAGCTTCTTTTTTCTTGGAGAATGTCACGTCTGTCAGCGCATGTGAATACACTTGATTGATCTTTGGCAGTATTACCCCGGGCGAGTATTGATCAACCACCCCTGATAAATCGTCTTGCAGATGATTAGACTGGATAAAACTCTTGAGATCGTGGCTGATTTGATCAAAATCATGATGCTCATCTAGCGCACAATCACCAAAATTACTCACTTGAGCTTGGGCAATATTAGTTTCATCTAAAATACCCATATATTGCTTTTCACCAATTGCCAATATAGGAGTATTCAATTGCAACGCTTCGATTGCAACACGCCCGGCGCCAATGACTAGGTCAGACTCTTTAACAATCCGAGGGACATCATTTACAAACCCATAAAATTCAATATTATCAGAGGCCAGCTCTTTAAATCTTGATGTTACTGGGCCACCAGCGATATTAAACTTTACTGCTGGAAACTGAGGTGCAATTTTGGATAAAATTTGATAGGCAATATCGCCCTTTGGTCCAGTCAATCGTCCAATAATACTAATGTTCATCAATAATATTCCGAATTAGGTAAACATCCTCATCAATATTTAGCTCATTGCCAACGTGTTCCTTAAGATGTTCACACACTGCAATAATACGCTGACCATATACATTCTTGCGCTTGCTTGAAAAATGCACGCTTTGGCGCCCATGAATGGTTGACACGTAAGCAATATTAACAAAAAATCGCACGACATTGACTAGCCAACTGCCCGCTCTTGAATGCGCATGAATTAGATCAATGTGCTGAGTTTTGCAAAACTTTATGAGCGCCAGTATATTGCGAATACGGTTAATATACTTTCGATTGTGTATCGACATTGGGGTGTACTTTGCATCAGATTTGACTGACAAGGTATCTGAGATAATAAAACACTCATGTCCTTCGCTCATTTGGTATTTACATAAATCTGCTGCATACACTTCTGCACCCGTAAGATGCGTCTGGGAAAGCAAATGTAGTATTTTCACTGTAAATATTCCATCATATGAACAGCACTTCTAAATACATCGTTTATTGCTGGCTGCTGGTAGCTTTCATTAAAGACGCAGTCGTGCTTTTTTTCATTGGGCCAATATTTAAATGGTGCAATATCAAAAAATATACCAATGGTTGGCGTTTGTGTTGCGATGGCCATATTTCTAATACCTGTATCATTAGAAATTAGTAAATGACTATTAGATAAAAACTGCATAACGCCTTCAAGGCTCATAGTCTCTTTTAAGGTTACATTTTTCTTATTGGAGATAGGGTTGTATATTTCTAAAAACTTCTCGTCTTCTCGAATACCTTGTAATATGACATGCTGATAATCTGTATATTGATCTGAAAGTTGGCTGATTAAAGCAGTAAATTTATCTTCACTCCAGCACTTATTCTTCATAGAAGCACCAGCAAAATACACAATTTGTCTTGCAGGTTCTTTAGGGTACAGTTTGTCATAACCATATTCCAAATCACCATGGCGAGAATATCCAAGCATGTAAAGCATGTGTAGTACTGAGTCAGCTTCTAGGACAAAATCACTTCTAAGGGTTGAAATATCGTAAAAGAAGCGTCTGGACGGGCGATATGAATAGCCAATTTTTAATTTTGGCTTGGAGAAAATTGCAGTTAATAAAGATAGCGAGCTGTCAGTTAAGTCAAACAACAAATCTGCCTCAGGTAATTGCCTAATCTGCTTTAAGCGCTGTAAAGCGCTGGTTTTTTTGCCATCAACAGTTCTATCAATGATATGAACAGCATCAATCAAATCATCCGGAGTACCATACGCATAGGTATTAATAGTACTTAAGGTGATTTTAGCATTAGGAAAAAATGATTTTAAGCCCAGTAAAAAAGGGCGTATGTTCATAAAATCACCAATTGCAGCATGGCGAATAACAATAATTTGGCTAATATCGTTTGGATGCTTATCTGCCAAATAATTAAATGCTTTTTTTGAAGCGAAAGCCGCTTTTGGCCTAAAATTTAGTTGCAACTCTCTTTCCTAAAAAAATAGATATTATGATTCTGATTTTACTCAAAAAAAACATATAATAAACAATTCATTTTGACCAACAATAAACAGATGCAAAAAATTAGAAACTCAATTGACAATATTAATTCTTATTTATTGATACTTGTTGCCTTCTTTTTGCCACTTACCGTATTTGGCGGTAATTTATTTGCAGTGTTAATATTTTTACTATGGATTATAAAGGCCGACTTTAAGTCTGACTTCCATCGATTAAAAAATAATAAATTAATCATTGCAGTATTTTTATATCTTCTACTTTATGTCATTGCTCTACTTTGGACGGCTGACATGGAATCTGGCCTGTATACACTCAGGAAACAGCTAAAGTTTTTATTTATTCCTATCTTTATGTTGTTTGTTAAAAGAGAGCATGTGAAATATTATATTTTGGCTTTTTTAGCCTCTATGTCATTATCTGAAATATGGTCATATGGAATATTCTTCGAATTATTGCCACTATATGGTGGCGCTACATTAGTTGATCCGATTCCGTTAATGAGTCATATTACCTATAACCCATTCTTAGCTATTGCCATATACTTCTTATCATATTACGTACTTTTCGATCATTCCATAAGTAAACTCAAGAAGTTTACTTATGGTTTCTTTATTATCACCATGAGTATCAATATGTTCATTACTGGCGGTAGAGCAGGCCAAGTAATGTACTTTGCAATGCTGGTGGTTTTAATTTTTCAATATTTTCCAAAAAATGCATTTAAAGCATCTTTGATTTCTCTTCTTGTTCTTGTAATTACTAGCTCAACATTCTATTTAAACAGTAAAATTTTTAGCGATAGAGTGGATTCAGCTGTGACAGAATTATCTGATTACAAAAACCACACGCACTCGTCAACAGGCTTGAGAATCTCTTCTGCTATTAATTCCTGGAGTATCATTAAAGAAAATCCTGTAATAGGAGTCGGTACAGGAGATTATAAGAATGAGTTTATAAAGGCTAGTATTAAAAATAATCTAAAACTTGAAAACACACTTGTGATTCACAACCCTCATAACATGTATGTGTTAATCCTGGTTCAATTTGGATTTGTCGGCTTGCTTACCATGCTTTACATGTTTTATGCACAAATAAAGATTGCGAGACATTCTAATGAGAAATTTGTTAGAAAAATAGGTGTCGCTCTGCCACTTTTATATCTTTTAATTATGCTAAGTGATTCATATTTAATGGCGCATATGACCGGATTACTCTTTATATTTATAAGTTCATTTGTGTATAAGGATTATGAGGCGGATAAACAATATCGTCTCAAAACAACAAGGTGATATCAATTAAGCTTTTGAACGGCCATGTCGATTATTTTTATCAGTAAATCTTGTTGGTAGTTCTTATCAATTTCAATATTTAATTGTTTATTGGTCTCACTAACCGTAGCCCAGCGCTTAGAACTGGCAAATAAGTTATTGCCAAAAAAACTAACTGTTTTAATATTTAATGCACCTGCTAAATGCATGGGGCCAGTTGAGGTACTAACAAGTAGCTCACTGTCTCCGATCAAAAAGCAATAATCTAATAAAGTTGGCGGATAGTAAATAATGTCTGTATCTGGGATCAATCCTTTGATTTTATCTTTTGTATCTAAGTCGTCTGGACCAAACACCCAAACTACTTTGACATTAGGCAGATTTCTAACAACTTTAGCAAGCTTTAGATAGTCTTCCAATGTTAAATTTCCATCACTACTGCCACCATAGCCAGGGTGAAAAAGTACAATTTTTTGGCTAGCTAATTGATTGTTATTTCTAAATTTCTGCTTATTATCCAATTTAAGTAAAGGTACTTGATAGGTTAGATTGATATTGCTATTTAATAATTTCGCCAAATCCAAATTGTATTCAACTTCTGTTTTTTCAACAAGACTGCGCCTTTGTTTTAATGTTTTGTTAAAAAATAATTGCGCTAGTTTGGTTGCTGGCGCAATACGTTTTTTAATACCACTAAGAAATAGCATCCAGCCTATTTGCGTATCTATAAACGCACTAATACTAATATTAATATTAGCTGCCCTGATGTTTCTTAAAGTTAGCCAAAAATTATCTTTATCATACAAAATAACTTCGTCAATAAAATCAGTCTGTTGGGCCAATTCTAAATTGACTTTTGAAACTAAGGCGTAAATTTTTGCATGTGGATTGGATTTTTTAACCACATAGAACAAAGGTAGTGAAGTGATAAAATCGCCAATTTTGTCATGGCGAGTAATGAGAATATTCACTTTTTTTGATTTAGCTCATAGAGCTTGATATATTTATAAAAATTGGTCGCCATGTGAGAAAACGCAATAACAAGGCCGACATAACCGTCTAAAAACCCTCGTTTTAATATGTAAGTTTTAAAAAAAGAAAAGCCTGCGTTGAGTATCGCTTTGAGTGGACTTGAATACTTGTTTGGATTTTGTTGTGCAAACAAAGTTGAATAACGATCTAACTTAACAATAAAGTCGTGAATATCATGATAACTATAGTGCCTAATATTTCCTTGTAGCAATACAACTTCAAAACCCTCTATCTCAATATCTTCATGGACATAATTATTGTTATATTGAGTAAGTTTCCGGTTGTAGAGGCGTACGTGCTTTTCGTTATTCCAGCCTGAATATTTGATTTTTATATCCCTATAGTAAGAAACCATATTAACCATATAAACACTTCGATCGTTCAGATGTTGAGACTTGAGATGGTTGACAAAATTTTCGTCCGCCACTTCGTCGCTATCTAGGATTAATATCCAGTCATTTTTTGCATAAGTTGTTGCTTTATTTTTGGTTGGACCAAACCCAGTAAAATCACCTTGAATAAGGTTAACGTTGTGGAATTTATTTGTAATTTCAATGGTGCCATCTGTTGAGCCGTTGTCATACACAACAACATCAGAGAACTGATTTAAGGCGCTCAAAGTTGCATTGATGGTCTTGCCACCATCTTTAACAATAATAACAACAGAAATATTATTTAGCATAAGCTTAACGCCTTTTTAATTTTAAGTTTTCTATTTTTTCTATCTTTGTTTCTTTGATTGTAAAACAAGCCAAGGTTGATAAACTTTTCGTCTAAATTGGCAACTTTGGCATAAGCTGTAAGTATTATCAACAAGTCTTCGTTGTCCGCCCAGAGCTTACTAAAATTCTTTGCACGATCTTTACCATTCAGCACTTTAAAAACCATTCGATTAATATCAATAATTTGAAATTGATAACCCTGTTTAGAGCTCTTAATGAGTACGTTACCCGGAGAAAGATCATGGTGAATGATATTATCTTTGTGCAAATTAAATACGAATTCTGCAAATTGTTTAAGAATGGTATCTTTATCTGGATGCTGTTTAAAGAGTGGCGCTTGCATATTAAAATCTGCATCAAATTTTTCACAGATTAAATAACTTTTTCCAAGTAGCGGTTGAAAATACTCAATTCGAGCAATAACTTTAGGCGTAAATTTTGCAATTTTCAATCCGTATTCATAGGCTCGCCATGCCTTGGATTTTTTTAAATAAGTATAGATAAAGCTATTAATAGCATTAGGCACCTTATATGACTTAACTACAAAAACTATATTGTTAAATTCAACCTCTTTAATGGTGTTTCGATCATCCTGCAAAACAATACTACTTTGAGAGAAATACTTTTCGATCTCTTTAGCAAATGGCTTGTAGTCTGTACTTATTAGCTGCTGTTTAATCACGTTTATTAATAATTATAAAATTTATATTTTAATGTAAACTTGTTGTAATTCGATTATAAAAAAACCAATGTCATTCTTACTTCTTTTGTGCAATAGGCTGTCAAAATTAATTGGCAATATTACTAAAATATTGATTAGTTATCCGTTTCATTTTTTTCTACCTAAAAAACGCTTTACGATTCCTGTATATAGTAAAGCACTTTTTAAAGGAAAGGGCCAAAAAATTCAGAAAAATATTTGGCAAACTAATTATTCAAATAAAGTTAGCCTTCCTATTTATTTAAATTACCTATTTAATCGACTGATGAGTCTAAGTTATGATTATCACTATGTTAGTACCGAAGATCGACTTACTTTTATTAAAGAAACTGCTGATGCCAACACAATTCAAGCTTATGAGCGTTTAAATGATGGCGCTGCACAGGCAGATCTTTGGCGCCTACTAACACTAAAGCATTATGGTGGCATTTATATGGATATAGATGCGCATCTAATTTTTCCATTATCGGGCATTATCAAGAGTCAAGATAAGGAGCTTTTTATTTTAAAAGGTACTGATAATGCACACACCAACTACTTTATTGCAACAGAAAAAAACCATTTAATTTTATCAAAAGCGATTGAAATAATTCTAGACAATATTAATAGTGATAAAGTTATTGGGGTATTTTCACTGACCGGACCAGTGCCTTTTAGTGATGCAATTGCGCTACACAATCACCCAGTCAACGACCAGTCCTATCGACATGTTTGCGTTCAAGGGAGCTTTACTAATGAGCATTTTCAATACATAGATAAGCCCAGAGGGAAATGGACTCATAAAAAACCAGAAGATATTCTAAAGCCCAAAATATAAATGAAAATAGTGTTTCTTGATAGGGATGGTGTCATCAACAAAGAGGTTGGCTACCTACACAAAGTAGCGGACTTTGAGTTTATCGAGGGTGTATTTGACGCTTGCCAATATTTTCAGTCGCTTGGCTATCAAGTTATCATTGTTACCAATCAGTCTGGTATAGAACGAGGCTATTACACTGAAGAAGATTTTCATATCGTGACTGATTGGATGTTAAAGCAATTTAAACATAATGGAATAGAAGTACTGGATGTTTTCTATTGCCCTCATGGCCCGGAATCAGACTGCAGCTGTAGAAAGCCAAAGCCAGGGATGTTTATACAGGCCGATGGAAAACATCATATCGATATGTCAAACTCTTGGATGATTGGAGACAAAGAAGCTGACATTCAAGCTGCTAATAGTGCAGGAATTTCAAACACAATATTAGTTAAAAGCGGCCATGAGATTAATGAAGAGAGCTCAAAGGCAAAGTTTATTCTTGACTCAATTAAACAAGTGGCAACAATTCTTTAATCTTTTCAATAATACTGCTTACTTTGATTGTTTTAATTGATTGATCACTCTTGTCAATCTTAAAAGGATCGACCTTAGACTTAGATTCAAGGATTTTATTTATATCAGTTACGTAAGTGTTACGATAACCTGGTGTTGAACCAAATAGCGTAATAGATGGAATGTTAAGCGCCCAAGCCATATGAGTTGGACCTGTATCCCCACCAACAACAAGATCTAATTGTACGATAAAACTTTTTAACTCGTCAAGCGTAAGTTTATTTGCAATTTGCACTTCTGGTGCGTTTTCTTGAATTTGGCCAGCCATAATCCTTTCCGCTTCATTACCCCACAATATAATAAAATTTGCCTGATATTTTAGTTCGTTAGCAATTTGTGCGTATTGATCGACTGGATAAATTTTAGAGTCAAATGATGCGCCTGGAATTAGTGCGATATTGGCCCTACTATCAGAAAATAAGTCAGATGATATCTGACCATAGAAAACAA
>Ga0209035_10000537_pt1 | contig 14941 bp, 12 predicted proteins | sample MarorgKNORR_S2LV_6_FD_188220 | JGI IMG/M metagenome (GOLD analysis project Ga0209035, IMG submission 188220) | Marine microbial communities from the Southern Atlantic Ocean, analyzing organic carbon cycling - AAIW_A/KNORR_S2/LV (SPAdes) (version 2) | ecosystem: Environmental > Aquatic > Marine... | reverse complement strand
CGGCTGCGTCTGCATCGTACACCAAGCAAGTTCCTAATTTACGAAAAGCTTCCACCACTGTACTCTTACCGCTTCCTATTCCTCCTGTTACACCTACTAGCATTATTTCTGTATTAAAAAATCTATTTTAGCTGGCACTATTTTTACTGACGTTGTTAAAGCAGGCATTTTAGCTATTTTAGGAATCAAATAAGAAACCTTATTCTCTGTTGTCTGCTGGTAATCGCAAACTACAGTAAACAACGATGCGTTTATTTTATTGAAATTTTTCAAACCTACTTTATAGACTACTTTTACTGTTTTTGGAAATGTTTTCAGCTCAAGTCCTACTGGTATGTTTTTAATTTGAAAAGGCAGTTCAAAAGAACCTTCTGTAAATTTACCCACTTTTCCTACTACAGAAACCGTTACTGCATTCATTTTTATATTTTCTCCTTCAGGCAGCACTACAGCTACTTGGTTTTTAAAATCTGTAGACACCTCGCTTAACAACACAGGTTCTAAGGCGACAAAGGACAGTTTTTCAATTGTTGATTTAGGTCCGGAAACAAGCACACTGTCTGGACTCATTTTTAGTACTTCTAAAGCGCCATACCCTATCTGATAACTGATATTAAAACGGGGTGAAACAGGTACTTTTTTTGTAGTTAGCTTCCCTAGATACAAGTACACAACATCCTGTAAAATGGCTTCTAATACCAATCCAGAAGGCAATTGATTTTGTATCTGTGTTTGTTGATTCTTAAGCAACAACTGGTACTTGTTTGCTGTTTCTAATGAAACGTGTGTAGCTTTTAATTCAATTAAAACATCTTTAACACTGGCAGCAAGTAATTTAAATCCAGAACCTTTTACCAAGAGGTCTATTGATTCAATAGGCTTCTTTTGAAACAATTTATCTTGCGGTAATTCCTGAAAGGATACTCGAAAAGGGATTGTGGTTGCATACTCTTTAGAGAGCTTAATTAAGCTCCAAAAAAAGAGAGAGGCGATTAAAAAACCAACAAAGGCTTTGGGGATGCTAGAAATTTTTTTCAAAAATAGTCGTATTTAATCTGCAAGCTACGCAAAGTCCATTAGACCTCAAAATATCGTCAACAGAATCAATTGTATTGCATAAAAAAAGTGAGCACATGGCTCACTTTTCGATATTCTTTAAAATTAAACTGATCGTTTATTTCTTCAAAGCACTTGCGTACTTTTTACTCATTTCCATAGAAATAGCAGAACGTTCAAATTTTATTTTCCCAGCACCTGTTTCAACAACTACTGTATTGTCTGTGTCATTTACCGTAACTATTTTCCCGTGTATACCACTTGTTGTAATTACTTTGGCACCGGTTTTAATTTCAGCTTGAAATGTTTTCTCTTTTTTCTGACGCGTTATTTGAGGACGGATCATAAAGAAATACAATACCAAGATCATGGCTAAAAAAGGAAGCATGCTTGCAAAACCTCCGGTACTTGCTTGTAAAAAATAATTCATTATTGTCTAATTTTCTTTTTGTTTCTTTGAACTCCTTTTGGGAATTGCTTTGTTTTTGCATTTGGGTCTGGCGTAACAAAACCGGAAATTCTTACTACTTCTCTTCCAGCTGCTGTATTGGTTGTAAGGGTAATAGATTTCGATTGTCTGTTGCGTTTACCTGCGGTGTTAAATTTCGCTTTTAAATCTGCAGACTCTCCTGGCTTAATTGCTTCTTTAGGCCATACAGGTACTGTACATCCACAAGTAGCTTGTGCTTTGGTGATTACTAAATCTGTAGCACCTGTGTTGGTGATTACAAAAGATGCATCCACTAAATCTCCTTCATTTACTGTTCCGAAATCAAATACCGTTTTGTCGAAAGAAATTTTTGCAGTTCCTTTGTTAATTTCAGTATCTCTACTCGCTGCTTTTTGTACGTTTTCTTTTTTTACTTTTGCTGCTGCCTTCTCATTTCCACAAGAAACTAAGCTTGTAGATACTACAATTGCTGCAAGAATTAAGGTTGCTTTTTTCATTAAATTTGTCTTTAAATTATGTTTAGGGCTGTAAAAATAGTAATTTATAGCAATCCTCTGCCTATTTTAACCATTCTTTTTGTTTCTAAGTATTCTTTGGAAAGCTTGTCTAAAACACCGTTTACAAAATAACCACTTTTATCTGTCGAGTAATCCTTTGCTAACTCTATATATTCATTGATGGTTACCTTACTCGGAATCGATGGAAAGTGTAAAAATTCTGCAATTCCCATTTTAATTAGAATCAGATCGATATCGGCAATTCTATCGGCTTCCCAGTTGGGTGTTTTTGCCATGATATCCTCTGTAAAGTTTTGCTGATGTAGCATTACTTTACGAAACAAGGTTAAAACAAACGCTTCGTCATCTGTATCTTTATAGAGATTCCCGAGGTGTACAATTTTGTTTTCTTTTTGCTTGTTCAACGTTTTTAATACCCACGTATTTACAAACGGAATATCATCTACCCAAGAGATTCGTTGATCTTCGTAGTATTCTGCTAATTTTTCGTTGGGTGCAATAATTTCAGTAAAAAAATCAATGACAAACTTTTTATGATTTGCATAGCTTGGTTTTCCGGTTGCTAAGTAAGCTGTAAATAGGTCGCTTTTCTGTAATGCTTCCCAAACAATTTTCACATACTCGTCATCTTCGCTCCAATTATTTAACGCATTTAAAGAAACATAACCTTCTAAACTAATGCTTTCTGCAAAGGCGTTGATCAATGGGTTTTCAATAAAATTTGTACTGGGTTGTAAGTCTTGTGCAGTAGCAAGGTGTTTCTTTTTTGACAAGGCCATCTTTTTAGCCGCCAATTTCTGAACCTCAACCAACAATAGCAGGTTTAAGGCGTACAGATCGAACATCTTCTGAATACTGTGTTTTAAGAATTTTTCTTCTTTTCCTAAATCGTCTGATTGGGCTTGCTGCATGGCATATACAGACTGCATCACTTTTACTCGAATATGTCTTCTGTTGATCATTCTAAAGAACTTGTTTAAAAAAAAGAGCGAAAGAAAAATTCTAACGCTCTGCAAAAATAGTTTTATTTATTGTTTTTCTCTAGTTCTGTTGCTCTTTTTTACGAGCATCAATTCTTTGTTGCGCAATATTTAATGCTGCATGGTGTGTAGAAATTTTTTCTTTGTCTGAAAGTGTAAAGATATCTAACGTTGTATTGTAAATATTTTCTGTTTTACGCAAACTTTCTTCTTTACTATACCCTTCTAACTCTGCGTACACATTAATAATACCTCCTGCATTGATTAAAAAATCTGGCGCATATGCAATCCCTTTTTCTTTCAATAATCGTCCGTGTCTTACTTCGTCAGCTAATTGGTTGTTGGCCGCTCCAGCAATTACTTTTGCTTGCAATTGATTGATGGTTGCATCGTTAATTGTCGCTCCTAAAGCACAGGGTGCATAAATATCAATGTCCAATCCGTAAATATCGTTTCCAAGAACAACATTGGCATTGTATTTTTTACTCAATTCTTCCAAACGAGCTTCGTTAATATCATTGATAATTACTTGTGCTCCTTCGTCTGTAATGTGTTTTAGCAATGTTTCTCCAACATGGCCAACCCCTTGTAGTAATACTTTTTTACCAGCTAAATCTGCTGTTCCAAATTGATGTTTTGCCGCAGCTTTCATACCCATATATACTCCATAAGCAGTTACTGGCGATGGATTTCCAGAACCTCCTTTGCTTTCAGAAATACCGGTAACATGTGGTGTTACCTCACGAATAATATCCATATCGCGTGTTTCCATACCTACATCTTCTGCAGTAATGTATTTACCACTTAAAGAATCTACAAAAGCTCCAAAACGACGCATTAATGCATCATTTTTCTGTGTTTTAGCATCTCCTATAATCACTGCTTTACCACCGCCTAAATTCAATCCAGTGATCGCAGATTTAAAAGTCATTCCTCTAGATAAACGCAACACATCGTTTACAGCTTCCCACTCACTTTGGTATGCCCACATTCTAGTACCACCTAAGGCAGGTCCTAAAACTGTATTATGTATACCAATTATTGCTTTTAATCCTGTATCTTCGTCGTTGCAAAAAACAATTTGCTCATGGCCATTAAATGAAAGCTGCCCAAAAACAGGGTCTGCTTTAAGGTCTTTAGTATCAATTATTTCTGAAGTCATTGTGTTGTTTGTTTTATGTTTATTGAAGTTTTAACTTTTCTTAAAATTTCAGCAACAAAAGTAAGAGATTAGCAATTCATACCCAAAAAAAGCACCCCTTTTTATGTTTTTTTTAATAAAAGAGTTGTTTTACACCTATTTAAATGAAAGAATTGCTTCTTTTATTACAGATATAAAAGCATTATTTTTAAACAAAAAAGCGCTTGAAGGCATTACATTATTTAAATCGTTATTTTCTAAAATACAAATACCGCTTACTTATAGGTGTTTTTATTACGGTCTTGTCTAAGTTTTTAGCACTTAAAATTCCTGAAATCATTGGTCATTCTTTCAATCAAGTTGAAGACTACCTTGCAGGAAACAGTACGGACATTGCTTTTATAAAACACGACTTACTCATAAACATTTTACTGCTCATCGCCCTTGCACTGGTCTCTGGATTTTTCACTTTTTTAATGCGACAAACGATTATTGTAACCTCTCGGTTGATTGAGTTCGATCTAAAAAATCGAATTTTTCAACAATACCAACGCTTGTCTATTCACTTTTACAAAAAGAACAGAACAGGCGACATCATGAACCGAATTAGCGAAGATGTTTCCAAGGTGCGTATGTACACCGGACCTGCCATTATGTACACCACAAACATGTTGGTCTTGTTTGCCATTGGTTTTTACAAAATGTTCGCTATTGACGCGACACTTACAGCGTACACCCTACTACCTTTTCCTATACTATCGATTGCTATTTTCGTGCTGAGTAAAATAATCAACCAACGAAGCACTATCGTTCAAGAGTATTTATCAAAATTAACCACATTCAATCAAGAATTTTTTTCAGGAATTAACGTGGTGAAATCTTACGGAATTGAGCAAGTAATTACTGCTGAATTTGAGCAATTGGCCGATCAAAGCAAACAGAAGAATATCAACCTTTACAAGGTGCAAGCATTATTTTTTCCGCTGATGATTTTACTCATTGGTATTAGCAACTTATTGGTCATCTATATTGGTGGTAACCAATACATTTCCGGAGAAATTAAAATTGGTGTCATTGCTGAGTTTATTTTATATGTAAATATTTTAACTTGGCCTGTTGCCGTTATCGGCTGGGTAACGTCTATGGTGCAGCAAGCAGCCGCTTCGCAGCAACGCATCAACGAATTTTTACTACAAGAACCAGCTATCAAAAACAACAATTTAGCGGAAACTTCTTGTAACGGTGGTATTACTTTTGAAAACGTTTCGCTTACCTATGAAGACACCGGAATTACAGCGCTTAACAATATTAGTTTTACCGTAGACCCTGGAGAAACTTTAGCAATTCTAGGAAAAACCGGTGCTGGAAAATCGACCATTGTACACTTAATTGCTCGACTTTATGATACCGATAGTGGCGCTGTTTTTTTAGACGACACTCCTATTAAAGAGTGCAACTTAAACAGCCTTCGGCAACAGATTGGTTTTGTTCCTCAAGACCCCTTTTTATTTTCAGACACCATTGAAAATAATATTAAATTTGGAAAAGAAGATGCCAGTTCAGCAGTCGTTATAACAGCTGCTAAAAATGCGGCTATTCATGAAAATATTTTGCAATTTAAAAAAGGATACGACACCATTCTTGGAGAACGCGGAGTTACCCTTTCTGGCGGACAAAAACAACGCACCTCTATAGCAAGAGCACTGATAAAAGACCCAAATATTCTTATTTTTGACGACTGCCTCTCTGCTGTTGATACCGAAACAGAAGAAAAAATACTTTCAAACTTGGCTGTAATTTCTAAAAATAAATCAACCATTATCATTAGCCACAGAGCTTCTTCTGCTAAAAATGCTGATAAAATTATTGTTTTAGACCAAGGAAAAATTACACAAGAAGGTACACACAAGCAGCTCGTAAAAAGCGAAGGCTACTACAAAGACCTCTACGAACAACAACTTTTAGAAAAAGAAAAGTAAGCTTTCACATCGCTACCTAAAATATTTTATTAGATTTGTCTATAGAATATAACGAGTACCAATTACTATTTAAAAAACTATGAGCGAAAGAATTGAACAAGAAGAAATTTTCTCACAAGTATTACGAGCAGGCAGACGTACCTATTTTTTTGATGTAAGAGCTACCAAAGCTGACGACTATTACTTAACCGTTACCGAGAGTAAAAAATTTACACACGATGATGGCACCTTTCATTATCAAAAACACAAAATATACCTATACAAAGAAGACTTTTCAGACTTCCAAGAAATGCTTACAAAAGCTACCGACTATATCGTAAATGAAAAAGGGCAAGAAGTAATTAGTGAGCGACATCAAAAAGACTATAAAAAAGAAGATGAAACCACTTCAGAAACAGCTTCTGAAAGTTTTACAGATGTCTCTTTTGATGACATTTAAACACTTTACAATGTAAAAAAACCACCAGTTAATTGGTGGTTTTTTTTATGCTATAAAACACTTCGCATTACACGGCTTTTCGAAACGGTCTCCTCCCATTCTTTTTCGGGGTCACTGTCTTTGGTTATTCCACCTCCAACAAAAATAGCAGCGGTTTGTTTAGAAATTTCCATACATCGTAAATTTACAAACAACGAAGAACTTTGCAGCGTTCCCGCTTGGCTATAGTTTAACTCTCCTAAGAAACCGGTGTAAAAACCACGACTGTACGGTTCGTTTTTCAAAATAAATGCTTTGGCAGCCGCTCTTGGAAGTCCACAAACTGCAGGCGTTGGATGCAACGCTTTTATAAGTTGCTCTAAGGTAGATTTTTCTTGCGCTAACTCCCCCGTAATTGCTGTTTTTAAATGCACTAAATTCCCTGCTTGCACAGTACTTGTTTCACTCTTTTGAACAGCAGTACACAACGGTTGTATTGCTTGCTCAATATAATCGGTTACAAATTGTTGTTCAACCAACTCTTTCTCTTTCCAGTCTACAGACAAGTTGCCTGTGTAAGGCTGTGTCCCTGCAAGTGCCATTGTAGAGATTTTCGTTCCGGAAATTGCAAGTAACAACTCTGGTGTAGCACCCAACCACAAACCTATATTTGGGTGATACCAAACATATACAAAAGCATTCTTGTACTTCGCTAACAAGCGTTCAAAAACAACTATAACCGCATTTTTAGGAATACGTAAGACTTCTTTACGAGACAATACAACTTTCTCGAAATCGCCTCCAGCAATGCGTTCCAATGCATCTTGCACCAAGTGTATATGTGTGTTTTTTGAATTTTCGACGGTCTTTATTTCTAAAGGAGTTGCCTCAGCTTCCGAAGAGACATACGACTCTTCATAAAGAACAGCTGCATTCAACGGAAAAAGTATCGATGGATCTTTCGCATCAAAAGGAGCAAACACAAAACCTGCTTCTGCATATGTTGTAGTAACATGCAGTGCTGTTGATTTCTGAAACACTCCTGAAACAACCGCTTTTCCTGGCTTACGATAAACGACAAATGGCTGCTTGCTTGCCAATGCAGCTTGTATCTTGGTAAAAACCTTCATGAGAATTTACTTATTCAGTACGATGTTTGTAATCTTTGCAATAGAGATCAGCAGACCTTCTTCATCTGTAATACGCACTTCCCATAAGTGAGTTGTGCGTCCTTTATGAATGCTTCGTGCCGTAGCAGAAACCAATCCGGTTCGTTTGCTTTTTAAATGATTGATGCTGAGCTCAATTCCTTTTACGAGCTGTTTTTCAGCATCTATAAACAGTACCGATGCAGAACTTCCTACCGTTTCTGCCAAGGCAGCAGAGGCTCCGCCGTGGAGAACCCCATATGGTTGATGCACTTTTGGGCTTACCGGCATGGTCGCCGTTAAAAAATCGTCACCTACTTCAACAAACACAATATCAAGTGTTTCCATTAAAGTATTTTTCGAATAGTCATTTAATTTCTGAAGTACTGCTTTTTTGTCCATAAGATGTAATTGTATGGTAAAAGTACATATATTTTATCGTATTTTTGCAGCATCCAATCAGCAATTATTTATGTATAAAATACGTGTAATTTTAGACAGCAAAGAAGACGTTATTAGAACGATTTGCGTAAACAACAGCATTCACTTAGAAGTGTTGCACTTTACCATTGCCAAGTCTTTTGGTTTTAATGGCCAACAAATGGCTTCTTTTTACAGAACGGATGCTGAATGGAATCAAGGCGAAGAAATTCCTTTGTTTGACATGGGCGATGAAGATGTAGAGCAGTCTATGAAAAATTACTATCTCCAAGACACGCTTCCCAAAACAAACGAAAAACTTATTTATGTCTACGATTTTTTAAATTTATGGACGTTCTATGTTGAAGTGATCGACATAAATTCTGACGTCATAGATGCACCTAACATTCTCTTGTCTGTGGGCGAAATTCCTGCTGATGCACCAGAAAAAGAATTTAAAGCAGCGCCTATAGAAAATGATATTTTTGGCGAAGAAGAAGATTCTTTTGACGACTATGACGAGTTTGACTACAACGCGTACTAAAGATTTCTAAATAGGTTTTCCTGTAACAAATGTGTATCTTTCTCGTCAGATTAAGAACACCTTAAACCTTTTGTATTGGAAACCATCTTATCCCTTGACCTACTTGATAAAAAATTTGGAAACATCCACGCTGTCAATCAGCTCTCTTTTGATATTCAAAAAGGAAACGTCTACGGAATTTTAGGTCCAAATGGCAGTGGGAAATCAACAACACTGGGTATTATCTTAAATGTTGTAAACAAGACCTCTGGTCGTTTCTCTTGGTTTAACGGAAATTTATCTACACATCAAGCTTTAAAAAAAGTAGGCGCTATTATTGAACGTCCAAACTTCTACCCTTACATGACTGCCACACAGAACCTGCAGTTAATTTGTAAAATAAAAGGCATCTCTTATCAAGAAATTGACTCCAAATTAAAAACAGTCAATTTATTTGAACGAAGGAATAGTAAGTTCAAGACGTTTTCATTAGGTATGAAACAGCGTTTAGCCATTGCTTCTGCTTTGCTAAATGATCCAGAAATTTTAATCTTAGACGAACCTACCAATGGATTAGACCCCCAAGGAATTCATGAGATTAGACATATTATCAAAGAAATAGCTACAAACGGCACTACGATTCTATTGGCTTCTCACTTGCTGGATGAAGTCGAAAAAGTGTGTAGCCACATTATTGTGATTAGAAATGGGGTGAAGCTTTTCAATGGACCAGTAGATGCACTGACCAATTCCAACGGTTTTTTTGAAATAAAAGTAGATACCGATATCGATGCTTTACAAGCTGTTTTAGAAAAACATCCTGCAATAGAAAGCGTAAAAGTAACCGGCGATCTGGTTACTGCGCATTTAAAAACAACCTGTAGCGCTTCCGAGATAAACACCTATTTATTTCAAAACAATATTACCGCGGCACATCTTGTAAAAAGAAAACCCAGCTTGGAAGAACAATTTTTATCCCTTACACAAAAATAAAATCCACCTGCTGTGGTTTAAAAAATATGTTTAGACTCTTACAAATAGAATTTCACAAACTCAAACACAATCGTGCAAGTATCGCATTGACGCTCGTCTATTTTGGCTTACTAACCTCTGTTGCTTTAATAGCAGCTATCAAATTTGATATTGGCCCTGTAAAGTTTCATTTGGCAGAAATGGGTATTTTCAACTTTCCATATATCTGGCATTTGAATAGCTATTTGTCTGGAATTTTTAAATTTTTTCTATTACTCGTCATTGTCTCAATGATGGCAAACGAATACAGCCATAAAACACTGAAACAAAACTTAATTGACGGACTTAGTAAAAAAGAATTTATTCTTTCTAAATTTTACACCGTACTTGTTTTTGCAGGAATCTCTACTGTATTTGTAGGAATTACCTCGTTAGTTTTAGGCCTTTTTTATTCTGACTATACCGATTTTTCTATTGTAACCTCAGATTTAGAATACCTGCTTGCGCTCTTCGTAAAACTGGTTGGTTTCTTTTCTTTTGGTCTGTTCTTAGGGATCTTAATCAAGCGTTCTGCATTTGCTGTGGGCTCGATGTTTGTGTGGTTCTTTTGTGAAAAAACTTTCTCAGGCTACCTTTACTGGACGTTTAGCGGAGAGGAAAACACTTCAGAAATTGTAAACAAGATCATGCAATTTCTTCCTTTAGAATCCATGTCGAATGTTATTAAAGAACCTTTTACTCGGTTCAATGCGGTAAAATCTGTTGCCAAAAGAATTGGAGAAGACCTCTCCAAAGATTTCTCTGTTCATTTTTCAGACATTCTTATTGTTTGCGCATGGACAGCCATCTTTATATACCTATCATACGCCTTGTTAAAAAAGAGGGATTTGTAATACTTTTCAACTATATTTGGCGTTACTAAGACACTAGCTACCTATAATGAAAAAAATCATCCTTTTTCTTTTTCTCTTTTCTACACTTACATTACTCGCTCAAAAAGAAGCAAATATTTGGTATTTCGGTAGAAATGCCGGAGTAGATTTCAATACAAGTCCACCAACAGCAATAACCGACGGAGCCTTAAACACGTTGGAAGGTTGCTCTTCTTTCTCTGATGCATTTGGGAATTTATTGTTTTATTCTGACGGAATTACCGTTTGGGATAAGAACCACGCCATCATGAATTATACTGATGGAAACCCTGCTAACAATTTAAAAGGAGACCCTTCGAGCACACAATCTGGCATGATTATACCCAAACCAGGAACCTCAAATATTTACTATCTATTTACGGTTGGAAACAACTCGAATCCTGCATTTGATTACTACACCATTGACATGGATTTGAACGGTGGATTTGGGGAGTTAATAGATGAAAATGGCGATGGTTTATTTGTTGAAGATCTAGCGAACCCAACAGGAATGGTATTTGACTGGACTGAAAAAGTAGCTGCCGTACGAGGTAGTGAATGCAACACGTATTGGGTCGTTTCTTTATCTCTAAACACTTTTTTTTCTTATAAAATAGACATTACAGGCGTAAATACCACGCCTATCACTTCTGTAGTGAACAACAATTCTTATAACACCAGAGGATATCTTAAAATGTCTCCTGACGGCAGCAAGGTCTTGGTTATTGACCAGAATGAAGGCCAGCAATGTTTAATGTACTCTTTTGACAATAGCACAGGTGTTGTTTCAAACGATGGTTACGACTTCTTAATCAGCAATTTCGAAGATGGAGAAGCATATGGCGCAGAATTCTCTCGATCTACAAACAAATTATATATCTCTACGACTTCCGGCTTTAGATACACCATGGCTGATCCAGAAACAACTTACAAATTATTTCAATTCGACCTTACAGCAACAGATATTGCAGCTTCAAAGACATTGATTCATGAAGAAATCGGTTATAGAGGCGCTTTACAACTGGGCCCAGATGGGAAAATTTACGCAACCATTCCTTTGGCCTATGACGATGTTGTAGGGGATGCCGCTTTTTTAGATGTTATTGAAAATCCAGAAGCTGCTGCAGTAGATGTCATCTTTACACTAGACGCCATCAACCTAAACGGAAAAATGGCGACTCAAGGATTACCTCCTTTTATAGCCTCTTTATTACTTCCTATAGAAATTACCAATACCGATACGGGACAGGTAATTAACAATCAAAATTTACAGTTTTGTACAGGACAAACACGTGTAATTACACCCGAAACTGTTAGTGGAGACAACTTAACGTATAACTGGATTTTCGATGACGGCTCTGGTACACCAATCTCTGTTGCAGACACTCCTTCTTTAACGCTGACAGATATTGATCATTCAGACACCGGTTTTTATCAATTAGTAGTAGAACTTACAGATGCTTGTGGAGACTCTGTAAGACTTGAAGGGGAATTTAACATTACCATTTACGACCAGAGTATTGCAACACAACCTAATGATATTTATTTTTGTGATGTTGACAACGACGGGTTTAATATCTTTGATTTGCAAGCAACTGTAACTCCTGAAGTACTCAACGGAGAAGACCCAACAGCTTTTGATGTTGCATACTTTTTATCGCAAGCTGATGCAGACACCAACACCAATCCTATAGTAAATCCATACACCAACCCAACAGCAAATAGCAGTCAAGTTATTTATGTACGTATGCACAACAACCTTGTTCCTACGGTGTGTTTTGACACTTCAAAAAGCTTCAACCTTGTTGTTAGTAGCTTGCCTGTTGCACAAGTATCTACTCCCTACAACAGTTGTGACGATACCGAAAGTGGTAGTGATATTGATGGGTTTTCAACAAACTTCTTATTAAACACAAAAGATGCGGAAATTTTAGGTGCATTAAACCCCGCTGTTTATACGGTGTCTTATCACACATCATTGTTAGATGCGCAAACAAGTAGCACCAGCAGCCCTATTGATAAAACAAGTCCGTACACAAACACAAGCATCAACCTTCAAACAGTCTTTGTTCGTATCGAAAGCAATACCAATGCTGACTGTAATGACACAACGCAAACGTTAGATTTGGTTGTAAATCCAAATCCTATAGTAATAGCATCCGCAGAATTAAAACAATGCGATAGTGACACAGATGGTATTACTTTCTTCAACCTCAATGAAGCCAATAGTTTGATTTCTACAGACGCTGCCAACGAAACATTTACTTTCTACACCTCTGAAACAGCTGCTGAAAATGGAGGTGCAACAGACCTTATTGCCTCCCCTACAACTTATAGCGCCAGTAATGGCGTGACTGTTTGGACACGTGTTGAAACTGTTTTTGGGTGTTCCCGTACTGCACAAATCAATTTGGTGGTCTCTACCACACAGATACCCAGCTCTTTTACAAGAACCTTTACACAATGTGATGACTTCTTAGATATCGATGGAAACGACACCGTAAACAATGACGATACTGACGGAGTTAGCGCGTTCGATTTTAGTGCTGTTACTGCAGATGTTATTGCGCTGTTTCCTGTAGGACAACAACTTACCGTACAGTACTACAGAAACGAAGCCGATGCTTTGGCAGAATTAAATACCATTACAGACCCTAGTAATTATAGGAATATTGGCTACCCTACCACACAACAAATCTATGTGCGTGTAGACAGTGATCTCGACAATGCATGTATTGGATTTGGACCTTATATTACCCTAAACGTAACAACGGTTCCTCTTGAAAACCCCGTGCCCAATCTTTTTTCTTGTGATGATTTTACCAGCAGTAGCTATACCGATGGTATCTCTACAGATTTCATGTTATCTGACCAAACTACTACTATTTTAGGCGGTCAAGATCCTGTGGTAATTGCCGTTACGTATCACGCTTCTGCTGCAGATGCCGATACAGGAACAAACCCATTGGCTTCGCCATACACCAATACGGTGCCTAATTTACAAACCATCTATGTACGGGTGACCAATACCCTTGCCGGATGTTTTACAGACCATGTAACCTTTGATCTTGTTGTACAACCCTTACCTGTTGCAAATCCTGTAACAGACTTAGAAATCTGTGATGATGATTCTGATGGTTCTGCTAGAAATGGATTTTCTCAAGCGATTGATTTAGAAACTCAATCTGCTACCATTCTTGGAGTACAAGACCCTAGTTTGTTTTCTGTAACGTATCACGAAAGTTTGGCCAATGCGCAAGCAGGAATCCTTCCTTTGAGCAGTCCGTTTTCCAACAATGTGCCTTTCCTACAAACAATTTACGTACGGGTGGTAAATACCAGCACGCAATGTTCTAATGGTATTTCTAATTTCAATGTCATTGTCAACCAAGAACCTTTAGCCAATCCTAACAATACCGCTTCTAATCTTTCTTATTGCGATGATGACAATGCAGGATTGGGAGACGATACCGATGGCATCTATGAAAATACCGACTTAGACAGTCAAATTCCAGATATCCTAGGAAGTTCACAAGCGCCTGCAGATTTCTTAGTATCCTTTCACCTTTTACAAAGTGAAGCTACCGACGGCAGTAATCCACTAGCAAGCCCTTATACCAATGCAGCAGGAAGCACGACAACCACTATCTTTGTGCGTGTAGAAAACAGTGCCACTGGTTGTATCAATGATCAATTCAGTTTTGATGTAATCATCAATCCGTTGCCCGATTTTCAAGTAACATCGCCACAAATTGTGTGTTTAAACAATCCGCCGCTGACTTTAGAGGTTGAAAACCCCAATGCTGTTTACAGCTATCAATGGACCAATGAAAATGGCATTGTACTGAGCAACAACAGTGCTCAAAATGTAATCGTTGGAGGCCTCTATACGGTTACTGCCACGTTTACAAACGGTACAGGGTGTACACGAACAAGAAGCATACAAGTAAACGAATCTAGTATTGCAACCCTTAGCTACAACGACATAACAATTGTAGACGACTCCGAGAACAACAGTATTACCATAAACCCTACAAATCTAGGAATTGGAGACTATGAATACAGTTTGCTCGACAGCAACGGAAATACCGTTGCCGACTTTCAAGACGAACCGTTATTTGAACACCTACAAGGCGACATCTACACCATTTTAGTACAAGATAAAAATGGCTGTGGTATTGCTTCTTTAGAAGTTTCTGTCATTGAATTTCCGAATTTCTTTACACCAAATAACGACGGCATTAAAGATGCTTGGATGGTACTGGGAGTGAACATCGATTTCTATCCTGAAAGTAGTATGTATATTTTTAACCGATACGGAAAAGTAATTTCAGAAATTAAAATGGGAACCAACGGATGGAACGGTCTCTTTAATGGAAAACTACAGCCTTCTAACGATTACTGGTTTCACATAACACTCGTAG
>Ga0209035_10000536_pt1 | contig 14946 bp, 13 predicted proteins | sample MarorgKNORR_S2LV_6_FD_188220 | JGI IMG/M metagenome (GOLD analysis project Ga0209035, IMG submission 188220) | Marine microbial communities from the Southern Atlantic Ocean, analyzing organic carbon cycling - AAIW_A/KNORR_S2/LV (SPAdes) (version 2) | ecosystem: Environmental > Aquatic > Marine... | reverse complement strand
CTGAGCAAGATAGGCTACGACTAATGTGCCTCCTGCCATAGCGAGCGGCAGGAGATTTAGTTCTTCGGTATAGAACAGCGCGATTATGAGAATGCCTCCAATGTCATCGACTACTGCCAATGCCAGGAGCATAATTCGCAGAGAGAAAGGAATGCGTGATCCTGCAAGAGTCAAGACTCCAATAGCAAACGCAATGTCGGTTGCAACCGGTATACCCCAACCATTAAGACCCTCACCTCCGGCATTGAACCAGAAGTAGAGTAATGCGGGCACGACCATTCCACCTACCGCTGCAACTATCGGAACTATTACTGCTTTAGGATTAGCTAGCTCGCCAGCAACGATTTCTCGCTTTATCTCAAGTCCAACTAGGAAGAAAAAGACCACCATCAAGATATCGTTTACCCAGAAATGAACAGATTCATTAAGTTCCCAAAAACCTATATCCACCTGTATATGAGCATGCAGGAGGTCAAAATACTGATCAGACCAAGATGAGTTTGCCCAGAGTAAAGCAAAAACTGCAGCGAGAAAAAGGACGATAGCGCTAGAAGTTTCTGTTTGAATGAATCTGGTAAGCGGGCCGGCAAACTTTTTTAAGTTTTCCTGTCGTTGGGCTAGGACCGGATATCGGGCGTGATGCCAGCTAAGAACATTGAGTGACACATCTTGCTCTTGTGCTTCTTTCTTTTCGCTCATGTACCTGTCCTTGCTGTTTTATTGCGATGTAGATAGATTAGTCTCTTACTTCCGAGTGTTCTATCCATTGACTGCTTTGTTGTTAGTAAGAAACTTACTGCATTCAAGGCTAGAATAAATTGGCAGACATGCCCTCGTAGCTCAGGGGACAGAGCAGCGGACTTCTAATCCGCGGGTCGGGTGTTCGAATCGCCCCGAGGGCACCATCTGTCCCCATTGCCCTTATGTGGCAAGACGTTAGCGTTTCTTCCCAGAGCGGCTGCTATGCGGGATATGGGTTTCACCCCCAGATGATCCCCAGTAGAACGAGTGACACTCTATTTTCTAGTATTTTGACAATAAGAAAGCGCCCTCCCGAGCGCTCTCAATGGCGCGAGAAACGCTACAGTTAGGGGAGATGAATTCTACCTAATTATCTCGTCGAAAGCTTGAGCAGCTACGCTCTGCATGCCTTCCATTAGATATCCATATAAGTCCGCCGTGATGCTAATTGAGCTATGCCCCATCCTCCTACTTACTGTGTGAAGGTCTACTCCTGCCTTGATTGCTATCGTGGCGTGTGAGTGTCTACACATGTGCAGATTGCAGGGACGTGCTATTTAAGTAGTAAAACTAGACCAATCACGAGACAAATGATTGCATCGAAGCCCAGAAAAACACCAATCGCAATCTTCTCACCTTTAGTACTAGGTAAATTAACGGGAATTCCATGCCATTTAAACGACCTCATAATGGGATTAGTATAACGAATCTCCAGGACTTTTTTTAAATTTCGCATACCTGATTAATGCCTAGGGACCCCACCCCCAGTTGATCCCCACCGACTATTGATAGAGGAATATACAGTTCACAAGAATGTCAGTGTTTACAAGTATTTAGTACACTCAGTTGCATACGGTTCAACCCCCCAAGTGTTTCCGCGGGTCGGGAGTTCGAATCTCTCCGAGGGTACCATCTTCCTGTTTCACCCAGATATGCCCATAAGGTCCCAATTCGCCCTTGACCTAATATCTAGCGACCGGAGATTTACGGTTAATTGGGAGTCATATTTTGCATATGATTTCAGCTCATCTAATCCAGTATTTGGGTAGGTTAGCTATGCAGTTCACGTAAGTTAACTCGTAACTAATATGCCTTTGTCTATAAGTTGACGTAGACGAGAAATGTGTGCCGGACCGATACCACAGCAGCCACCGATAATTTGAGCTCCATTTGCACACCAGTGTAAAACCTGATCCGCGTAACCCTCAGGAGTGAGGTCTTGTAATTCTCTCAAGTGATCGCCGTCACGCTTCCAGTCCTTGGTAATCGGCGTAAATGCATTAGCGTATGCGCCAATCAGATGCGTTGTTTTGGCTCTGAGGGTAGTCATAGCATTTTCGACAGCATTAACATCACAGCAGTTTAGAAGTACTGCCTCGATCGGTGTTTTATCTAGTGATGCCAGCGCATCATCGATAGTCTCCCCACTTCGTAATAACCCATCAGCTTCGTCTCTCAGAGTCCACGACACCCATACAGGTTTCCCGAATGCAGACGCTGCCTTTGCCGCGGCTGCTGCTTCTGTAGCACTCGACATGGTCTCGCATAGGAATAAGTCCACTCCGGGAGCTAGGAAATTAGCAATTTCAGTATATTCCTCAGTCATCGAGTTAAATTCTTGTTCGTTCGTTTGATAACTTTCACGTAGAGGAGGTAAGCAGCCTGCGATTCGGACTTTGGAATTTCCAGCGTGTTCCCGAGCTTCATTAGCCATCTCAACAGCGATCCGTGTCATTTCGTTAATCCTGTGAGCCATGTTCGAGAGCCCAAGACGATGCTTGGTCAGCGCATAGTTCCAGACAGTAATAATTTCCGCGCCAGCATTTATGAATTCTTCATGAACTTCTTGTACTACTTTTGGTGACTCAATGAGGGCTTGTCCCGCAGTCTTGGCATCAGGATTCAAGCCTCTTGCGCGAAGTTCTTGCCCCATTCCACCATCAATTAATAAGGTCATATTTTCTTCTTCTCTGTACGTTCCAAGTAGCTTTAATAATCGAAGAATTCAAGTATCTTTGAAGACATTACACTCCCGCTACTCTCAGGCTATCGTGTGTTAGGTTTTTTTATACAAAATAATTTCTCAGCGCAGCCCACAAGTCAGGCTGATTAAATTGTCAATTTGGATAGTCTACGTGGAATCGTGACGCTGGGTATTTTATTTATATAAGGCCATCGGTCGATTGGCAATTATATTTAAATGATGGCTAATTATTAATAAATTTGGACGCCGATAGTCGTCTGGGATGCCTTTTCAAGGCTAAATTGCTATCTAAACTATCAAAAGTCGCTGCTATCGACGTTCTGGTGCGTTTTTGTAAAAAATTATCACCGATTAAGTAGCAGGACCGGCCAAACTCTATTGTCTTAGGATTTTTAAAGTCAATATTGAAGTGAACTTTCACTCCTAGTTTGCAAGCAGTTTGTCAACAATCTAGCGTAAAAAGTGCCCGTCATATAGGTTTGTTATTTGTCTTTTAGCAAACTCGTAAATTTCTTTAAAATAAAGGAGTGTTCCACTGAGGTTATGGTCTTCTGGCTGAACTTCTGGTTAGCTCAAGATTTAGATCATAGAGGTAATAGTACAATAAAATATGGATAAGTTATAGTATATAGGAATAGTCGCTGAAATGATCGTTCATATTGTGTTAGTTACCCTTAGATAAGCTATTTAATATAGATTAATAGTGGATTGTACTGCTAATTTTTATAATTGTATAAGGGAATTATGTAACTCAAGATACAGTAAAAAACAATTAATAATTACTAATAGTGCAGCCAATTTTTTTGCAGGTTTACTGTGTGTAAGTTATCTGTAAGTCTGCTAACGCACGATTTGCTATCTAGTTAACGTACTAGCCTAGACGATATTATGTGGGGTTTTGTAGACTGTTCAATAGTGCCTAATTAAAGTGCATATGGACAAATTTGAATTGCAAACATTGGGGAGATCACGTAAAGAAGTACCTACGGTCTATACGTCCGTCGATCCAAAAACAGGGCTATATGGGTCATTTGTGACCTGATTATCGATACAGCTAGACAAAATTATAGACCTACTTTAGAAGGGACTATTAGGTCAGTGACTCATTTATTTGATCAATATCTCCAGGGCGACAGGTGTGATTGATTACGCGATATTCTACATGTGAGTTGAGAGGAGCGAGAATGTTAGAAAACTACAACCATGAGAGCGAACACTCGTCTGATGTTGTTGTGAACTCGGAACCAGAGAAAGCAGCTTTTGAGGCACTCACTTTGTATATGAAGTCCTGGAATAATCGTGACATTGTCGGGATGGACGCGGCATTTCATTTTCCGCACGCGCGAATCGCGAGCGGCCAGATTATGATTTTAGAGAAAGATCGGATGCGCTCTGAGGATTTCTTTGAGTCGTTCATTGAGAATACTGGTTGGGACTATAGTCTCTGGGATTATCGGAGAGCGGTTCAAAGTAAGGAAGATAAAGTGCATTTTGCGGTTCAATTTACCCGATATCGCAAGGATGGAACTCCAATAGGGCACTACCCATCACTTTGGATTGTTGCATTGATCAATGGGAAATGGGGAGTTCAAGCCAGATCAAGCTTTGCGCCTTAGATTGAGATTAGGTGGATAGGTCACGCTATTTCTAAACCTATCACCGGCGACTGATAACCTAGTAATAGCATTTCTCGAATCATCTAAGGAAGAATATATGAGTCATCTGTTTAATTCACTGGATCTCAATAGCGTTACAGAAATGAAAAATCGATTTATGTTGGCTCCGCTTACTAATTGTCAGAGTAATGACGATGGGACTATGTCAGAGGAAGAATTTCATTGGTTGACTATGCGTGCGAAGGGTGGATTTGGTCTCACTATGACGTGTGCGGCACATGTGCAGGAAATCGGAAGAGGATTCCCTGGGCAGATGGGAATATTTTCGGATCAACACTTGCCAGGGTTAACCAGACTTGCAACTGAAATCAAGGCACATGGCAGTGTTGCGATTGTTCAGTTGCATCACGCTGGGATGCGCTCGCCGGAACCTCTTATAGGTGAGCGGCCGGTCTGCCCATCGGATAACGAGTATGGTGACGCGCGCGGGATGACATTGGACGAGGTATATCAACTTAGGGATGATTTTATACAATCAGCGATTCGTGCTGAGAAAGCTGGCTTTGATGGAGTCGAGCTGCACGGAGCCCATGGCTATATTCTCTGTCAATTCTTAAGCAGTGAGATTAATCAGCGTATGGACCAATATGGTGGAGAATTTGCAAACAGAAGCAGACTCTTAAGAGAAATAATTCAGGGAATTCGTGATTCCTGTTCAGCTACTTTTGTCTTGGGCGTCAGGCTTTCTCCAGAACGATTTGGTATGCAACTGTTAGAAATTAAGGAGTTGGCGCAAAGCCTGATGACTGAGGGGGACATTGATTTTTTAGATATGTCTTTGTGGGATGTGTTTAAGGAACCGAATGAAGAGGAGTTTCAAGGAAAAACTTTGCTAGCTCATTTTGCGGAACTTGAGAGAGGCAACGTGAAGCTCGGTGTTGCCGGCAAAATTACGAATCCAAACGAAGCTGAGACAATAATTGCGCAAGGTGTTGACTGGATAATGCTTGGCCGAGCAGCGATACTTCATCACAATTTCCCTAACTTGCATCTGGCTGATGCAGATTTTATTCCAGTGCAATTGCCGGTAACTAAGAGCCATCTACACAATGAGGGATTATCAAATAAGTTTGTTGAGTATATGCGTGGATGGGATGGATTCATTAGCGACTAGATAGGTCCGTCGCTGGAGTTAAGGAGAACCTATGTATATTCATGTAACAGTTGATCTACCTGATACGCCGGAACAGGTGTGGAACTATCTTGCGGATGTGCGGTCACATACTGACTGGATGCATGACGCGTTAAGTATCACTCTTACATCGGAAAAAACCGAAGGTGTTGGAACCACCTTCGATTGTCTGACGGGGGTCGGTCCTATCAAAACCATAGATAAGATGGAAATTGTGAGTTGGGAGGATAATTGCCTAATGGGCGTGAGACACCAGGGACTGGTGAGCGGCGAAGGACAATTTAATCTAGAATCGATTCCGGAAGGCACTCGCTTCTCTTGGGTTGAAGACTTGAAGCTCCCTTGGTTATTTGGCGGTCCAATTGGTGAAGTGTTTGCAAAGCCTATATTACAGGCCATATGGAGGAGGAATCTGCAAGGATTAAAAACTCAAATAGCCGCAAGGAAAACGTAGAATCTTCAACTATTTGAATATTTGTTGATGCGCTGATTACGGTATTTGACTGCAATCAATTTCAAAACCGGATTGGAAATTTCATGACGAAGATTGGTATATTGCTCCCTACTCGAGAGGCCGTTTTTTATGGTGATAAATCAGGTAATCCGAGACCACTTGTTGATCTAGCGGTTAAGGCTGAAGAGATGGGATTTGATTCGGTCTGGGCTGGAGATTCGCTACTCGCTCGGCCGCGGTCAGAGCCATTGGCATTACTCTCCGCGGTAGCTGCAAGGACTAAAAAAGTAGAGCTTGGAACGGCTGTTTTATTACCAGCGCTTCGCAATGCTGAGCAGCTTGCTCAATCGGCAGCTACGCTCGATGCTCTTTCCGGCGGCCGGTTCATCCTAGGGATTGGTGGTGGACCAGACACCCCTGGAGTTCGTACGGATTTTAAGCTTACAGGAATGAATTTTCCGAAACGTGCTAGTCAGTCAGTCAAAATTGCTGAGCGGCTTAGATCTCTTTGGCGTGGTGATAAAGAACAGATGTATCCTCTAACTCATAATTCGGATGGTCCCCCAATTTGGATGGGTGGGGCCGGACCAAGAACCTTGGAGCGCACGGGCCGCCTGTTTGATGGCTGGTTTCCTCTTGCTACATCACCGGAGACGTTTAGAAGTGGCCTCAGATCGGTCAGGCAGGCCGCTGACGATGCCGGTCGGTCATCTGATTCAATAACAGCTAGTGCCTATCTTACTGTGGTATTTGGTGAGGCAGATAAAGCTCAGGCACAATTAGCTGAGCATTCGGAGCTTTATTACGGTGTGCCATATGAACAAATTAGTAGGGCTCAGGGATCGATTGCGGGCTCTGTGGAGAAAGTAGTTGATTGGCTTGACGAATTTGTATCTGCGGGTGTTGAGCACCTGTGTATTCGTTTTGGCTGCGAAGATATTTCGGGTCAGCTCGAGACTCTGGCAGGTGTGCTGCATAGATACAAATAGAAATAGCGCCGTTGGACGCTAAAACACCGTTTTAGTGACTAATAAAAGACGTTTCTAAGTCTGGGTTTCTTGAATTTCGTTCGTCTTTTCTCGAACCACCTTCAACTGCGCGATCGTAGACAATTTTACCATTAATCACTGTCTGTTCGACCTCTATTTCATCTATATTGGCAGGATTGATGGCGAGAGGATCATCGGATAGAACGACGAGGTCGCCCAACTTGCCAACAGAAAGACTCCCCTTAATCTTTTCTTCAAAACCCAAGGCGGCGGCATCGAGAGTCATCGACCGAAGAGCCGCTTCGGGGTCTATTACAAACTCAGGGCCTAGCTTCTCACCACCGCGCGTTTGCCGATTTACAGCGACATGCACATTGAATAGAGGATCAACCGGTGTTACCCACCAGTCAGAATGGCAGCCAAACAAGATACCACGGTCGAGGGCACCTTTCAGAGGCGAAATTCTTTCTCCGCGATTAGGCCCCAAGAAGCGATCTCTGTGTCTGTCTCCCCAATAGTAAACGTGCAAATTGAAGAAGGAAGCGGCGACATTTAGTTCTGCCATACGATCTAGTTGGTCCTCACGTACGGTCTGACAGTGCTCAATTCGAAAACGATGATCTTGTGTTGGGTGTCGGTCCAGTGCTCGTTCATACGCATCTAGAATTGAGTCTATAGCCCGATCACCGTTGCCATGTGTACCGACCTGCCAGCCAGCCAGGAGGGCTTGCTCAGTGACCTCATTGAGAGTGTCTTGACTCCAGATTTGAATACCAGTTTCGGTCTGGTGGTCGTGGTAGCCCTCAGTAAGCGCTCCCGAGTGTCCTTGCAACGATCCATCATGAACTATTTTGAGAATCCCTGCTTTTAACTGTTCAGAACCAAAACCGGTGGTGAGTCCCGTTCGTGCCAGTGTAGGTACTGCGTCCAGTTCCCCATATCTTCCGGCTAATCCGCCGTAACTTGCTGCCAAATAGGTTCGAATCGGAAATTTACCGCTTTTCCCAGCGAGATCGTACGCTCTGAAAGAGGTCTCGTGATGTCCACTGCCTACATCATGTATCGTGGTGACACCTGTCTGAACGAGTCGTTTGCCAGCCCATTCTAGTCCGGCAATGCATTCATTAACGTCAGGCGAGCCAGCTAGTCGAAGAATAAGTCGCGTGGCTGACTCGTAAAAGACTCCAGTAGGGTCACCATATTCAGTTCTATCGATCACACCTCCGTCAGGGTCTGGACTATCAGACGAAACTCCTGCCATTTTTAGCGCCATGCTGTTTCCATATGCTAGATGTCCTGATATGTGGGTGACGATCACCGGCCGTGTAGTTGAAACTTCATCAAGATCAAATCGGGTAAGGTGGCGGTTATCTTGGATTAGAGAATCATCATATGAATGACCTTGTATTACCTCAGAATTTTTGGATTCGGCGAATTCTCCCATGAGAGTTACTAAGTCAGCAATCGTTCTGCTTGGCGGAGTGCCGCAGTTTATACCAGAATTCATCCGAATACCCGTCATTAATGGGTGGGTGTGGGATTCCACGAAACCGGGAACAATAGTTTTTCCGGAGGCATCGATGTGAACTAGGTTTGGGATAGCCACAGATTCGATAATTGAATCGTCGCCTATGGCAGCAATTGTGCCATTAAGAATTAATATTGCAGAGGCCCTAGGAATATTTGCATCGAGAGTAATAATGTTGGCGTTTGTTATGGCTAAGTGCACGTTATTCCAATCCTGGGGCTAATTGAGTGAATTCTTATTTTATGGCTGAGCTGGTAGAGCTGGCACTGATTATCGTTCAATGAATTCTATGAGTGTATCGAACGCGTTCAGTCGCACACAAAGACTTTTATCATATTCGACGCTTGCTACTTGTGTGGATAAATTTAGGGCTAGGTTTCGAATCATATTTAAATCACTGACGATGAAGCGCAACGCACCAAAAATCGTTGATCTATCACCTACTAAAGTAGCAAGATCCCCATATTTAGCTATATACACGTCGGGCGAATACACGGTTAAACGGGAGTTGATTAAGTTAATGTGATATGCACCTGATTCAGGCTGTTGCACCTCACCTTGAACGAGTCGCCCGTAGTCCTCAGCTGTTTTCTCAGCATCCCGACTTACTATCACCATTTCTTCAGCGTGAACGGTTTCATTGACATGGCTCTGCCATTCTGGACGCCAGACTAATTCTGGTGTTCCGTGTTCACAGAAATATACGCGCCCCGCTGGGAACGTGTCAGACCGCACTGTCACTGTCTTGAACTGAGCATCTTCGACACTATTTTCTAATGCAACGGGTCGGCTAAATGATTTTGGAGGATCCCCATCCATGTCCAGATTTTGGAGTACTTTGTATGTCTCGTCGACGTCGTTTGTCTTAAACACAAGACCGTCGATCCCGAGTGGTGCCTTCATCATATCTGCACGCTTTTGCTGATTCTCCTTAGGGACCCCAATCAATTCAAGATAATTTGTATCGAACATCGCAAGATGATTAACGGATCCAAGGGTGTGATAGCCTTTGGCCGTAACCGTGAATCCTAGTTGACCAAAAAGTCTGGCGGCTTCATCTATATCTACGCGAACATTTATTACTACGTGGTCGAGTTCAAATTCTGAATCAGACATGTATCAATCTCCGTTAGTCTTGGATACTAACATTTAAATTTTAATAGAATTGGAAATATTTAGCATGAGTGAAAAAATTCAGGTAGTGGCTCCCGAGAGTGTTGGACTGTCCGGCGCACAGCTGACTAAGCTCAGCAATTTTTTTCAGAGTGAATATATAGATGCAGGTCGGTTGGCAGGGTGCATGATAGCGGTCGCGCGCCATGGAGAAGTCGCACATCTTTCTATTTTGGGCAAGGCTGATTTGGAACAGAACCGATCTATGGGTGAAGATGATTTATTTCGCATCTATTCGATGTCTAAACCAATTACCTCAGTGGCCTTAATGACCCTGTATGAAGACGGATTGTTTCAACTCAGTGATCCGGTCTCAAAATTTATTCCAGAGTGGAAAAATCTCGAGGTATATGCTGGTGGAAAATATCCTAATTGGCAAACTAAACCCTGCGACAGAGAGATGACAATTTCTGATTTACTCACCCATCAGAGCGGAATTGCAGCAGGAAGCTTTGGAGCTTCAGGAAATTATCCTGAGATTGAACAAGCCTATCGTGATATTGGTCTAGGTCCCGATTGGTTCCAGACTAAGGGTCTTACTCTAAAAGATACGATTAACGCTCTAACGAGCGTTCCGCTAGCCTTTTCTCCCGGTGATTATTGGAATTACTCGATATCGACCGATATTTGCGGTTACCTGGTCGAAGTGATCTCAGATCGAAAATTTGACGTGTTTCTTAAGGATGAGATATTTGATCCATTAGGGATGACTGATACTTCGTTTGAGGTAGATCCCAGTAAGGCTTCTCGTCTCACATCAAATTATACACATGGACTGGACGGCAAACTCGAGCTTTTTGATTCAGCTACAGACAGTGGTTTTTTTGGTCCTATTAGTTATTTTTCAGGCGCTGGTGGACTGATTTCGACCATGTATGATTACCTTCGTTTTGCGCAGATGCTTCTTAATAAGGGCGAACTTGATGGGGCTAGAATTATCTCTCCTAAAACTCTCGACTTGATGACCCAGAATCATTTGACTGCTGGCGAAACAATGCAGGACCGCGAAAAGAAGAAGAGTTTGAGTCTTCGCTCGCCCGGTCATGGTTTTGGACTTGGATTTTCGATGGTCTTGGATGTGGCTCAAAGCGAGTCAATTGGGTCAGTCGGCGAATTCAGATGGGGTGGGGCCGCGAGTACTGCGTTTTGGGTTGATCCTTTGGAAGACCTACTAGTAGTTTTTATGACACAATTGACTCGTGCCACGACTCAAATTCGACCACAACTTAAGTCACTGATATATCCGGCAATTATTGATGCCTAAACTCGGGAATACATAAGAAAGACTGTTGTATTCAGGCTAGAGCCGTATACACTCTTGATGTCACATTGAAATTAATTAGTGGGGGGTTGAAATGGCAATAAAAGTATTTAATGGCGGTCGGCAATTGGCTGATCCAAGCATATTCACAGCTGCGGGTATGGACCTTGTTCAAGTCGCTGTCGGTGCTACTACCTCAAAAGAAGATTACATCGATTTTTTGAGCGATGCTGATGGTGCACTTATTGGTACATTGCCACTTACGGATGCTGAGGTTCTAGAAGCGTGTCCCAAGCTAAAAATTGTAAGCAGACAGGGAGTCGGTGTTGATTCCATTGATCTAGAAGCGGCGACTCGACTAGGTATTCTTGCGTGTAACACACCCGGAGTGAACACCTCTGAGGTAGCCGACCACGCCATGGCCCAGTTACTAGCGCTTACCAGACTAATACGAGAATTTGATGGGGCTGTAAAGGCTGGACGTTGGAGTACACAGACACAGGCTGTTCGGGATTTAGCGCCTGGTCTGAAACGAATTGCAGGCAGCACAGTTGGAATAGTAGGTTTCGGAGCTATTGGACGAGCCTTTGCGACTCGAATTCGAGGTTTCGGTCCATTTCGTGTGATCGCTTATGACCCATATGTCTCTCAAACTTCGGCCGATTTGTATGGTGTTGAACTTGTGGATCTTGATGAACTTTTGAGGGTCTCTGATTTTGTGACAATACACGCGCCTTCGACATCTGAGACTAAGCATATGTTTAGCTCTGACGCTTTCAAATCTATGAAGGAGTCTGCAATTCTTATTAATTGTGCACGTGGCCCGTTGGTGGATCCTGCAGCGCTGCATGTTGCTCTGACAGACGGTCAAATTTTTGCGGCCGCGTTGGACGTTACAGAAGTCGAGCCAATTGATGCTGAAGATCCACTTCTTGGTTTGGAGAATCTAATTATTACTCCGCATGTGGCGGCTGGATCAGCAGTTTCATCGTCGGAGGGTGTTCGAAAGCAGGCTGAAAATATTCTACGTGTGTTGAGTGGCGAAGCTCCTCATGGCTTGGCAAATCCTGAGGTTATTAAAGTTATCGCTTTGATGCGCGGATCTGAGCCCGGTAGATGGGAGAGTATCCCTGATTTTTCCACAGCGTTGGCTCTCTGAGATCTTGAATTAAGCAATGCAGGATTAATTCGATACACTAACTAACTTGATACAGGTCTAGTCTTAGATAGATGAAATCAATTGCTCGAGTCAATAGATCGGTCAGAGGCCTTCGCTACTTTCAGATATATCTCTGGGGATTACTGCTATTTACGGTAGCCGTCATTATTAGTGGTGACATAGTTCAGTCAACAGAATCCGGAGCTGGTTGTGGTGATAGCTGGCCAAAATGTGACGGGACATTGATTCCAGCGTTCGCTGATATACATACGGCAATCGAATTTATACATCGAATGCTGACGAGTGTTTTGAGCTTTGGTTATTTTGGTTTGTTGATAGGTGGTTACCTTTTATTTGGAAGGAGACACCCCGTCTGGCGCAGCATTCTTTTCTCTACGACTATTTTGCTAGTTGAAATTCTTCTGGGTGCATCGCTCGTTTTCTTTGGTTGGGTGGAAGATAATGCGACTTGGGGACGAGTTATTGCAGATAGCTTTCACGTGGTTAATACATTGGTCCTACTGGGATCTCTAGTGCTAATTATTTTTCTAAGCAGATCTGATGGTGGAATTCTTGTAACTAAACCGAATCCGAAGCGACGGTATCTTATTTTTGCGATGGTTGGTGTAATTCTCATAACAGTCACCGGAACCATAAACTCTTTAGCTGACACGCTTTATCTTTCTGACCACGTGGTGGTGGAGGAAACGCCCATCGCTCAACTTCTTGTGTCGGTCAGAGCGATTCATCCACTCGTCGCAATTATCGGTGGATTTGCAATTATTGGATTGTTGTATTTAGTGCTAGAAGAGCCCAGTGTTCAGAAATCTATTTTGGGCTTTGCTGTATTCGGAGTAATTTTTTTACAAGTTTTGTCTGGAGTATTCAACATAGTACTCCTCACACCAGTTGAAATTCAAATAATTCATTTAGGTTTGGCGGATGCACTTTGGATACTATTAGTATTCTTTTCGTTATATAACTGGAAGGCGTTAGGGTCTAATGATAGTTAACCTGATTTGTCACTGCTACAGATCATTATTAGTTACAATTTTACGATGCAGCATAGAAAGTTAATACTCGCGGGGTTGATGGTCTTAACGGCCGGATACATCTATTTAACCGGTGCTATAAAGGTGGAAGCTTTAGCTGAGATGTATACTAAGGGCTCAATGACGCTTTATGAAACGGGTATGCCTCTGTTTTGTTGCGCCACATAAAATTAACGAGACAAGTCTAGTTATTTTGTCAGCAATAGCAGACTTTAGTCGGCTACAGCGGACGGATTTCACCTATTTTGTTAAGTACATGAGCCAGTTTTCGAATAAAAGGTTGTACTGAGCAATCATAATAAAATGTTGTCTCGTTGTTAGTGTGTGCTACGGTTACGTCACTAAATTTCTACCTTATTCATTTTCACTGCGCCTCAGCGACAGTTTGGTCCTGAATTTGGACCTGTGGTTCGCGATTTCCGACACCGAGAATGAGATCAGCGCAACCTTTTAAATTTAGTTTTTGTCGAGTTAAATATTGTTGAATTATCGAAGAAATCTAGGAGATTTTAAATGCCACGTACTATTCGAGACTTGATGCCAATGGATTTAGAGTTTCAAATGTTTGTACTCGATGAACTCGCTGATGAATTGATTGCAGAGGGAGCTGATGTTTTGAAGCTTACTGTAGGTGTTCCAGAACTTCCAATGCCAGGCCCAGTGCTCGAGAGTATCGTCGAAAAACTTCATGATCGAGATTTTGTAAGGCGCATATATCCGGAGGGATTACCGGAGTTGCGTCAGGCCATCTCGGAGTTTTATAACCGACGCTATGGCGCAGATAGTACTATCGACCAAGTCATAGTGAACACTGGGACGTCGCCAATTTTCCGTAATATTTTTCAGCTAGTCTCTGGGCCCGAATATGAAATTCTAATTCCAAGACCTTATTACGCTCTTTATTTATATTGTGCTAAATTAGCGGGCGCACAAGTTAAGTTTTACGACATCAATAGCGATTCTGGGAGAGTTGATATGGACTCTTTTAGACAAAATTACTCTGCGGAAAAAACTTCTCTTGTGGTAATTAATTCTCCAGGTAATCCATTAGGAAATATAGTGTCGCCTGACGAAATGAAAGCAATCTACGAGATAGTTGATGGCCAATCATATGTGCTTAATGATGAAATTTATAACAATACGATGTTCTATGAGGACTTTCATTCAGCTTTAAAACTCTTTCCTGAGTACAAGGACAATACTATCGTGACTAATAGTTTTTCTAAAGGCTACCGCATGTACTCAAAGCGTATAGGATTTGCGATTTTACCTGAAGAGTTACAGACAAATCTCCGCGTTATTCAGCAGCACACGTTATTGTGCACGGATCCAGTTTATCAATACGGGATGATTGCAGCTCTAGCAGATGAGGAAAGTCCGGAACATCTAAGAGATGTTTATCGTGCAAGGGCAGAATATACAACTCAGCAACTGGAGAATACGGGTTGCCAACCTGTACCAGCTTTGGGCGGTTTCTACGCAAATCTGCGGTGTGAGAACTGGAATATTGAACATGGATTTGCATCATCCAAAGAGTTGGCCAGAGATATCCTTCAGCAGACTCATGTGGCTGTTGTTCCGGGCACAGATTTCGGTGTCCCACATGATTTGCGCTTAGCTTTCTGTAACGACAGATACGATGAAGCGATAGATCGTCTTCGCACTTATTTCACGTCACTAGATCAGAGAAATTAATAACTCCGAATTGGATTCAATTATGCATTCTACGAACCATCAACTCGAATATGAAGACGGAGAACAACCTATTCCAGTTCGCCGCGCTGTGATTTTGGCTGC
>Ga0209035_10000533_pt1 | contig 14995 bp, 12 predicted proteins | sample MarorgKNORR_S2LV_6_FD_188220 | JGI IMG/M metagenome (GOLD analysis project Ga0209035, IMG submission 188220) | Marine microbial communities from the Southern Atlantic Ocean, analyzing organic carbon cycling - AAIW_A/KNORR_S2/LV (SPAdes) (version 2) | ecosystem: Environmental > Aquatic > Marine... | reverse complement strand
TGCTTCCAAGCTCAAATCCTCCTATTGCATAACGATCAATATCTCCTTTTTGGACCTGAAACCTAAATGGGCTCTCATCCATTCGTAGAAAGAGATTATTTTCATCGCTCTTCTCTTGATTCTTCATCAATCCAACCACGTCACGAGCATATGATTCCCAGTGATTAATATCTGTCGTCTCAATTAAAATATAGCTCAAAGATTTAATTTTCATTGCTAACTCCTTTATTAAGAATATTATTAATTTGCAAGCTTATAAAAAACTAGCAGCTTCTTAAGTTTTCACTATCAATTCTACCATTCAATTTATTTATACATAATTATTCATTAAATAATCTCAAGGTATGATTGTTAGAGAAGGAATATGCATTTCATTAAAAAAATTATATAAAATACAAATATGTCACTCATTAAAGCTCTCGTTAGCCCTGTTACTCCTTTTCAACAAAATGCGCCTATTTTATTTTGTGAAGAGTCAAAAAAGTGTGCATTCGTGGATCCAGGTGGTGATCTTGATATTCTCCTTGGGGCAGCAAAAGACAATGACCTGATTCCAGAAAAAATATTTCTGACTCATGGTCATGCTGATCATGCTGGGGCAGCAATGGAGCTAGCATCAATGCTATCAATTGAAATTGAAGGCCCTCATCATGAAGATGCTTTTTTGCTTGAGTCTTTGGAGTCCCAAGGCAAGATGTTTGGTATGCACGCACAAAATTGTATTCCAAATAGATGGTTGTTAGATGGTGATGAAGTGCATTTGGGAAATGAAACCCTGCAAGTACTATTTTGTCCTGGGCATACTCCAGGTCATATTATATTTTTTCACCCTGAGTCAAAATTGGCTGTTGTTGGAGATGTTTTGTTTAGAGGATCAATTGGAAGAACTGATTTGCCCAGGGGAAATCACCAAGATTTAATTAATTCTATAACTCAGAAATTATGGCCTCTTGGAAACGAGGTGTCATTTATATCTGGTCATGGTCCTGTTTCGACGTTCGGGCAAGAAAGAAAGAACAATGCTTTTGTTGCAGATGACGTTCTAGCAAATTAAATCAGTCAATTCAAATATTAAGAAAGTCGGAATAATCCTTTTGTCTCAAATATGAAAATGTTTATTCATAACGTCCACCTGCAAGGCTGGAGCTCATCATAATGACAAGCGATGTTGGTAAATTATTACATAAGAAAGCAATCAGCTTATTTAAAATTCCAGGTACCCAGACGCTTTTGCCTTTCATCATTGCATCTACCGCACCCTTGGCTACCGTCTTGGAATCTTTTTTCATAAAACTTGGAACCTCATCCATTGCATCTTGCATGCCACTTGCAGTGTGAAACTCGGTAACCGTAAATCCAGGACAAACATTGGTTGCCGTAATACCATGACTACGATAATTAAGATTTAAAGCATCTCCGAACCTATTAACAAAAGTCTTTACTGGGCCATAAAGAGCACCCCATCCCGTTGCAGGTGGAGCGAATGAAGCCAAAGAAGAGACCAGCATAATTTTGCCAGACTTTTGTTTTAACATTTCAGGAAGAAATTTTTTTGTAAGAGCAACAACGGAAATTCCTAATACTCTCAAAAATCTTTCTTCCTCTTCCTCACCAGTTTCATGGAATTTTTTATTGATGCTATAACCAGCGTTATTAACCAATATTTCCACAGGATAATTGTTGGAAGTACAAAAATTAAAAATAGTTTCTGGAGCAGAGGTTTCTGCGAGATCAGCTACAACGTAGTCACAATGAATTTTAAAGTCTTGTGATAATTGTCTAGCGATCTCTTTAAGCCTATCTTCTCTTCTAGCTGTTAAAACTATGTTTTGCCCAAGACTCGCTAGTTCTTTGGCAATATCTAAACCAATGCCTGCCGTACTTCCTGTGATGAGAGCATACTTATTATTCATTGGGTCTCCAGCTTAAAAAATTATAAATCTCGAATTTTTAATCTTACATCATATGGAACTGAGCCCGTCATATCATGGGCTTTCTTTATTGAGACTACCCGCTCAAGTCTTGCTGAGTCCATGGGAGCAATTTTTCTTTCCTTCATATCAATGTGCCCCTCAATAGTCTCATACATTGCAGAAATAACTCCATCTTTATCAAACAACACTCCGATCATATGGTATAGCTTTTCATTAACATTTAAGAGTCTAAATGCTGGATAAATTGTATCTCCCAAAAGAAACTCTTTTTTAAATCTGTAGTTATCTTCAAGAGTAAAGCTAGAAAAACCGCTCTTAAGGTACTCTTCATTCAAACCAAAATCTTCAGTGGCAAATTCCCAGGCTTGCTCAAAGACTTCTTTGATGTAATTAACATTCATGTGGCCATTAAAATCACACATATCTTGAGTGACGGTCACTTGTTTACCAACGTAAGGAAATAGATCTTTCATAGCTTAACAATTAATTAAAAAAGACGATTGTGAGGAAATAATAAGAGATTTGCAAATGATTAACCCTGTTTTCACAGAAGGATTTGAGTACAATAAACATTTATTAAACAGGATTTATTACTTGGAAAAAACATCGGCTCCTGCTGACCTGCGGGCAATCATCGTATCAGTTGATCTGTTGAGATCGTCTCCAAAAGAATCTAATAGCTTTAACTCTAATGAATTTCTAGATCTTTCTAACTCAGCTGGTTTAATAATAGAAGACCATATATTTTCAAAGCAAAATTTTGTTTCAGCCAGTCACTTTATAACCAAAGGAAAAGTAGAAGAGCTAAAGACATTGGTGACTGAGAAAGATATCAAATTAGTATTATTGGATTGCGAGCTCTCTCCCTCGCAAGAACGAAATTTAGAAACAGTACTATGCGCAAGAGTGCTAGATAGAACAGGTTTAATCCTAGATATATTTGCTACCAGGGCTCAAAGTGATATTGGAAAATTACAAGTAGAACTTGCTCAGCTTAGCTTTCTTTCAACAAGACTTGTCCGAGGATGGAGTCATTTAGAGAGGCAAAAGGGAGGAATTGGTCTGAGAGGCCCAGGTGAGACCCAGTTAGAAACAGATAGGCGATTAGTTGGCAACAGAATTAAGCAATTAAAAAATAGACTAAAAAAACAACACAATCAAAAAAATTTAAATAGATATTTTAGAAAAAAAGGAGAGAATAAACTAGTTGCTCTTGTGGGCTATACGAATGCAGGCAAGACCTCACTTTTTAACTCGTTAACTAAGGGCAGTCTTTATGCAGCAGATAAACTATTTGCAACTTTAGATACTACGACCAGAAAAGCAGATTTTAAATCTAAGACCCTAGGCACAGTATTGTTTTCAGATACAGTGGGATTTATTTCAAATCTTCCAACAAAGTTAATTGAATCATTTAAAGCAACATTAGACGACTTATCCTCAGCAGATCTCTTGCTGCATGTGATAGATGCGGCAGATCCTGAGAGTGATTTTAAAGTTCAACAAGTAAACCTAATCTTGGATGATCTTGGGGTAGATAAAATACCTCAAATTAGAGTGCTAAATAAAAGTGATCTAATACCAAATACCTTGATCAAACCATCAAGTAATGAACACCCAGAAATCAAAGTTTCTACTGAGACCGAAGATGGTTTAGATCAACTAAAAACTCAAATTTCTGAAATGCTTTTTGGGGAAATTCTTGCAGGTTGGATTTGTTTTTCGCCAACACAAGCAGCAATTAGGTCCAAGTTATTTGATTCAGGTTGCATAGTGAAAGAGGAGATTGATGAAAATGGTAGCTATCAATCATTTATCGAAATTAGCAAAAGTATGTTGCAGCAATTCGATAATTTGGAGGGGGCTCACACCCTCAAACCTCTATCTACATAAAAAAGAGCTGCAAAGTTGACTCTTTTTAAAAAGTTTTTAATTAAGAAAAGTCTGAATCGCTTGGATCGAAGAACACCTGTCCATTTGATATCTCAGGAGCGGAACAAGTGCTCACTGCTTCCATTTGAACTTTAGCATCGCCACCAGTTTCTTCCCATAAATTATTTCCTTCGCTCATTGTCTCAAGATTTTCATGAAAATTTGCAAACCAGAAGTCCTCTTCTGCCATCGCATCATCAGGAAAATAAATTCCATAGGCATAAAATCCACTAGTTTGAGATTGATCTATATTATCCAGCCAAGAATTATACTGAATCAAAGCATTAGAGAAATCTTCCTGACTCTTTCCCTCATTTAAGTTGCAGGGACTAAAACTTGCTGAAAATGAACCATCCTCTGGAGTGTCTCCAAAAGCATATGGGTTATAAGGAAAAATAAAGTCATATCCTTCTCTGTTGACGCTGTCACATTGAAGAACGGAAGCATATTTTTCTCGCCATGCTGCACCCTCTTCACTTTCAAGCCATTCTTGCCATCCTACGTCAGCATCTTCTTTAGAAGACCAGCTTAACTCCCACCAATTATTGAATGAAGTGTTATCTTCTGTCACCGTTGCATAACCCCAAGCACCAAGCATAGATTCAGGCTTATCAATTCCTCTCCATGAGACGATAGCCTCATTCAAATCTACTTGACTGTAATTTTCACCAGCTGTGCAAGTCATAAATTCGTTGTACATTGTATAGTTAGTTGCATCCCAAGCAGGAGCATCTTCATTAGTTTCAGTTATATCGGCGCATGAAATCAAGAAAATAACAGGAAACAAAAGAAGAGCTTTTGCATATTTATTATTTATTTTCATTTTATATTTACTTTATCCTTAAAAAATTCTCTTATTTAATATACATTATTTATTATCAATATTCATGAGCGGGGATAGTGATTAATCCAAAGGTTAAAAACCAGCTGCATTTAACTCTTGATTAAGGGTACTTTTTCTTATTTCAATAAACTTCTTGATGGAAATATCATTCAAATCACATAAAAAAATATTATCAGCATCTATGGCATTTGCATTATAGATATGCTGACAGCCTGGGGGGTTAATTGCATCAGTGGATTGAATGGTACTCTTAGCCAATTCGTCTCTTTCTTTGAGCACGCCAGAAAGAGAACCCTCCCAATCTAATTCGTTATCTAGAATTGATCTTAAATGCGTATAAAAAGTTTCTCTATTTATTTGATTTGAAAAAATAATATTCCATAAAATAGGATTAATGTCACCGAGCTCTCTATCAATCCAAGCAATCTGACCAACCGTTTTGAATGCATAAGTATAAGCAATATCTTGAAATGCATTTAATGATAAGCCCCACTGTGGATGATGATCTCGAAATACAAAATCATAATCATTAGGAATGTACATCCATTTTGAAATAATAGGATTGAAGTAAAGGTAATAATTATTTCCTACGCGCGCATAATGATCCGCAGCCCCCATCGCTACATCGGCAGCTTGAGCTTTAATAAAACCCTGAACATCAAACTGCTCTTCAAGCATCTCTGCACTTGGAGATGTTTGAACAAATTTTATAAAATCTTGCAGCAATGCTCTACCATCTTTAATTTTGCTTTTCTTAGATTTCAAATCATAATTTGGCTCGTAAGGTTTGAACTGGGAAACCTTTCCCCCATCATTAATATCTGAATTAACAAACAAGGGGTCTAAGTAATTCCCCGAGCCAAGCCATTCTTCTCTGGAAAGAGGGTCAGATTTCTCAACACCAATATCACAAAATTTTGTATTTAAATACCCGGTCTCATCTTCATATGGAATGCACAAAGGGTCTACAGATTGAATTTCGGCCAAATCTCTACCTGCTACCTTAAAAAGAAACCCATTCTTTCTAAACAATCTTTTTAAGAAGGGTTTGTCAATCTGCTCAACCATTTGGAAAATGCCCATATTGAAAGTTTGATTCTCAAGACAGGCATTGGCATTACATTCATCAGTCAGAACAAGCTCTACACTTGCATGAGCAACTCTTGATGTGGGCACGCCAATGTTATTTAAAATTGAATGCGCTAGAAGTTCTCTTTGGTAGGATGGATCATCTCTGTTATATCGAAAATAAATCTTTTCTAAACCCATAAATACCCTATCATCATTTTCAGGGACAATTTCCAAGTCTTTGCCAACTCTATTTAGACAGGGTGGTCCTGCAACTGCCGCAGGTGAACCAGTTGCATCAATGCATGAATAAACGCCCTCGTCTTCATCAAACTTTTCATCAAATTTAATAGCAAAGCTAAACCTCTGAGGAATAGACTTTAAAGAACCATCTTGCTGAAGAACATCTATGGTAGGCGAACGGCGGCTAGTATTGCCCTTCATTTTAAATCCAATATTTGTCAATGAAGCTTGAGTATTCCCTTGAGCATCCAAGTATTCAAAATCTACTTTTCTATAGATCTCACTGTGAGACCAAAAAACAGCAGCCCAAGGACTAGATTCACCCCTTGCATTTCCATTCTGATAATTGGCCCTTTCATAGTCCAAGCCAAACCTTTCCCATTCTTGAAAGGGCATAGTAATCCGAATTTTATGGAGCTTATTGGTTAAAAATAATGCAGCTGATTCATCAGCTTGACATTCGACCTTAACAATTTGATCTCCATAGCCCATCTGTCCAAGCTCTTCGGATAATTGACAATTTTGGCGACCAGGCTGCCTCTCAATTGATAGATTAAATAGATTTCCAGCCTCAATTAAACTAACAAATGAGGTAGTTCCATTTTTAGAAATTACAATCTCCTCCTCGCCATCAGTACATTGTTCCTCTTCTTGGTTAATGAAGCATCCAGAAAATATAATTGCCATGTTCATGTAATCTGCCATGGATAATACTTCTATATTGAGCCCAAATAATGGCTTCACTACCGTTAAGTTAAATGAGGTAGAAGATGAAAGCTGGCCATCAGAAACTGAAATAGAAATTGAGTAGCTTGAACCCAGTTCATCTGAATCTGGTGTACCCGATAACAAACCTGAATTTGTGTCAAAGTTAGTCCACTCAGGAGCTCCTGTAACGCTAAATGTTAAAGGATCACTATTTTGATCACTTGCAACAGGTTGAAAATTCATTAATTCACCTACTCGAATTTCTGAAATTGATCCAGAAATTAAAGGTGCTGCATTTGGTATTGGAGTTACGCCACCTGAATTGCTACCTCCCCCACCTCCACAAGAAGACAAAACTAATATGAAGATTAAGAAGTAATACTTATTATTTAAGAATTGATTATTCATACTATTTCAAATAGATAAAAACTATAATAAATAAATATACATAAAATAAACATAACATAAATTTGAAATCTAATAATATAGTTGACGCGTTAATAATTGGTGGGGGCCATAACGGTCTTGTTTGCGCATTTTATTTAGCAAAAGCAGGTTTAAATGTCTCTGTTTATGAAAAGCGTTCAATAATAGGAGGTGCAGCCGTAACTGAAGAATTTTACCCAGGGTTTAGAAATTCAGTTGCGAGTTATACGGTGAGCTTACTTAATCCTGAGATCATCAAAGAAATGAAACTCAAAGAATATGGTCTAACAGTCGTTAAGCGACCTATCTCTAATTTCTTGCCTATCGACAATTCAACCTACTTAAAATTAGGTGGTAGTTTAGAAAGAACGCAGGAAGAATTTAAGAAATTTTCTGTAAATGATGCTGCAAAACTTCCTGAATATTACGACCGCATAGAGGCTGTTGCAGATGTTTTAAGAGATCTATCGGTTAAAACTCCTCCAAACCCTAAACAAGGAATTAGAGCAGCTTTAAATGCTGCACTTCAATTGTGGCCCATTGCAACCAAAGGCAATCAAGTCCATAGAGATGTCTATAATCTTTTTACTAAAAGTGCTCGCTCCTTTCTTGATTCTTGGTTTGAAAACGAGCATGTAAAGGCGGCCTTTGGATTTGATTCTATTGTTGGAAATTTTGCAAGCCCAAATACGCCAGGCTCAGCCTATGTTTTATTGCATCATGTTTTCGGTGAGATTGATGGAGAAAAGGGAGCATGGGGTCATGCAATCGGTGGCATGGGCTCTATTACTCAAGCAATGCAAAGAGCATGCGAAGATGAGGGAGTAGAAATTTTTACAGATAGCTCAGTGAATCAAGTAATCGTAGAAAATGGTGCAGCAACTGGAATCAGATTAGAGGATGGGCAATCAATTAAAGCTAGAAAAATAATCTCTAATTTAAATCCTAAACTTCTTTATAAAAAATTAATCTCTGAGACCGACCTAGATCCAGAATTTAATCGAAGTATGGATGGTTATAAATGTGGTTCGGGGACTTTTAGAATGAATGTAGCTCTGTCTGAATTACCAGATTTTTTGTCACTTCCTGGGAAAGAGATTGCTGAACACCATCAAAGTGGAATTGTCATTGCGCCAACTCTTGACTATATGGACAAAGCATATATTGATGCCAAATCCAATGGTTGGTCAATCGCCCCAATTGTTGAGATGCTCATTCCATCCACAATGGATGACACCTTGGCTCCAGAGGGCAAACATGTTGCTTCGTTATTTTGCCAACAATTCTCACCAACCCTAATAGATGGAGAGTCTTGGCATGATCATAAATTAGCTGCTGCAAATACAATTATTGAAACAGTAACTCAGCATGCCCCAAATTTTAAAGAGTCTATTCTTGGAATGATGATTCTTTCGCCACTAGATCTAGAAGAAAAATTTGGGTTAATAGGCGGAGATATAATGCATGGGCAAATGACCCTAGATCAAATGTGGGCGGCTAGACCTTTATTGAATTACGGAGATTATCGTGGCCCATTAAAATCTCTATATATGTGTGGCTCTGGAACACATCCTGGTGGAGGTGTTACTGGGCTTCCTGGTAAAAATGCAGCTAGAGAAATTCTTAAGGATAAATAATTAGATACTGGAAGTATGAGATTCTAGGGTTTCAAAGTAATCTCGAGCTTTCTCAATAACTTTAGGCGCAAGCCAGATAGATGAAATTAAAGTTGGAATTGCCATGAGTGCAAATGAAATATCAATCACATTAATGGCTGCTTCTATTGGAATGACTGCAAAAACAACAACAAAGAAGATAATTACCCATTGATAAATTTTGACTCCTTTTTCACCAAATAAAAATTTAGCACAAGCAGATCCATAGAATGAGTAAGTAAAAATAGTGCTGGCTCCAAAGCTCACAACACAGATAAATAAAACTGCATAACCCACAGGGCCAAGAAGTGCACTGAATGCTTCAGCAGTCAAAATTACACCTGTAGCATCTGAACTGATCCAAACACCTGAAATAATAATTAATAGCGCTGTGGATGTGCACATTATCAAGGTATCAAAAATTGGTCCAAGCATAGCGACGAGACCTTGTTTTACAGGATTTGATGTTTTTGCAGATCCATGAACAAGGGCCTCTGTGCCTATCCCTGCTTCATTGCTATATGCACCCCTTCGAACGCCCATAATAATTACAGCAATCACGCTTCCTCCAGCAACAGCTGAGCCTGTGAATGCATCCTCAAAAATAATTTTAAAAGCAGGAATGACATGTTCAAAATTAAGCATGAGAGCAATCATTACTGAAATAAAATATAAAAGGCTCATAGAGGGAACAAGCCACTCAGATACTTTAGCAATTCTGATTAATCCACCAATAATAATTGCTCCTGTTAAGCCTGCTAAGATTAAGCCTGCCAATAACTTAAAATCATCAACCAAGGGTATTACATTTAAACCTTCAAACTGAAAAGCCGGAAGGTTTGCAACAATTTCGACCAATTGATTGCTTTGAAAGCCTGGTAAGGCTCCAATCAATCCTGCGCCTGCAAAAAAATATGCTAACGGCATCATGGATGAGGGCAATGCATTTTTAATAACATACATTGGTCCGCCATGGACTGTGCCATCTTTATCTACATCTCGATACATCACTGATAAAGTGCAGGTAAAAAACTTCGTTGCAATGCCTACAACTGCAGTGAGCCACATCCAGAAAATAGCTCCTGGACCAGCTAATTGAATTGCCAAAGCTACACCCGCGATATTTCCAAGCCCAATAGTTCCTGATAAAGCAGTGGTTAAAGCTTGAAAATGAGTAACTTCACCAATCTCTTCTTGCTTTGTATGCTTGCCTCTTAATAATTCAAAAGCATGAATGATGTATTTGAAAGGCTTGAGCTTTGAGTAAATTAAAAAAAAAATTCCTGAGCCAACTAAAAATGGAACATTCCAAGTCCAGATAAATACAGCAAGGTCGTTGATAGACCTATCTATTAGGTCTACATACATTGAAACATTCAAGGTCTGCATAAAAACTATAAAGCTGTTAGCAAAATGTTCCATCAAATCCACTCAGAATAATAAAATTATATTGTAGAACTATCCAAAGTGTTCTGCATGAAAATCTTGAATGTCTGGATCAACCAAGGCATCTCGAATTTTTAATTCTTGATAAAGGTTTAAAGAGTCTAGGGTTTTACATCGGCTTAAAGCCACATATGCCTGTCCAGTTGCAAATGCCCCTTCACCCAAATCAACTGAACAACTTTCTAGAGTTAAGCCTTGAGCTTTATGGATGGTAACAGCCCATCCAAGCTTTAAAGGGAATTGTTTAAATGAAGAGACGACCTCTTCTTCCAACTCATCGTTATATTCATCATAAACATATTTAACTTTATTCCACTCTTCCCTTTTCACCTTAAAGACTTCTTTGCCGACCTTAACTTTAATTACTTTTTTATTTTTATCTGAGCAGTCAAGCACAACACCAATTGTTCCATTTACCCAGCGACCGTCTGGATCATTCTTGATGAACATGACTTTTGCATCTTCTTTAACTCTCAGCTCACGGGGGGCAGGCAAATCATTTTCATTTAAATCTCCCTGTTCTTTTGATTTTGCAGAAGTTGCTGGCCCCTCAATAAGATTTAACATCTCTTCATTGATTTGTTCAGCGCGATATTTACGTGATGTAATAATGAGTGAAGACTCGGTATCAAATTCTGGGTTATAACAGGCGCTATTAATTCTTGAGATTGATTCTTCTAAGTTTTCCCCTAAACGTACATTATTTAATAAAGCATAAAATTCTTCATCATCTTTTTGTCTAAAGGAGCTTGTAAGCTCAAAGAATGATGGAGCGACAATCTCTCTATAACTATGAGCACTAAAAAAATAAACAGAGTCATATTTTTGAAAGATTGCTGATTCTTCATTATCTTTTACAACTGGAGGCAATTGAAAAAGATCTCCACAAGCAAGAACATGAATTCCACCAAAAGGTTCAGAAGAATTACGATGTATTTTTAACGTCTCAGAAATTGCATCAAGCATCGGGGCTCTAACCATTGAAATTTCATCAATGATCAATAGCTCAAGTTTTTTTAAAAGTTTTTTGAACCTAGGATCTTTTGATTCTTGAATATTTGGAAAAGTATCAAAACCTATCCTAAAAGCTGAATTAATTGTGCTGCCGCCAATATTTAATGCGGCAACACCAGTCGGTGCAACCACCATTTTTCGTAAGAGAGACTCATCTTTAACTCTTTCAATCAGAGTTGTTTTGCCAGTACCAGCAGCGCCAGTAAGGTATATAAAATGTTGAGAATCTTGCTCTTCTAGCAACACTAAAATGCTTTCTAATTTACTATCAAATGCAGAGGTAGAATTGTCTGTATCTGAGGATGTCATGGATAAAAAAAATATAAGAAATGTATAAAGAAATTTTACCAGTTACTATATAAATCGTGTGGAATAAAATAAAGAAATCATGAAGGAATTTACTCATAGAGTCGCTACCTATGGAGATATTCCAGCCATAGTGCAATTGATGGAACTTTCCATTAATCAGTTATTAGGGCCCTTGCTTTCAGCCGAGCAACTAGAAGCGTCTTTTGACAGCATGGGTTTAGATGACCAGCTCATACAGGATGGAACTTACTTTATGGTTTTCTGTGAAGAAATATTTGTTGGTTGTGGTGGCTGGAGCAATAGGGAGACTCTTTTTGGTGGTAACCACACTCCAAACAGAGATGATAATTTTTTAGATCCCTTGAAAGATTCTGCCCGGATACGTGCCATGTACACCCATCCAGATTGGGTAAGGCAAGGCATAGGATCGCTGGTAATGCATTTAGGTGAAAATGCAGCCAAAAAATTAGGATTTAAAAAATGTGAGTTGATGGCTACACAATCTGGAAAACTTTTATATGAAACTCAGGGTTATGAGTCTATAGAAGATATTTTATACAAGACTGATACCGGTAAAACAGTTCCAATGATTCGAATGGAGAAAATAATTTGTTAATACTCCATAGAATATTACCTCAATAATATTCAGGTCATTAGTTAGCCAATTAATTACAAAATAGTTTTATACAAAAAACTGATGTTGAAAAATACTTTTATTGATGTATCTTATTTAAGTGGTAAATAAAAAGGTAAAAATATGTCAAAAATATTCGTTGTAGATAGGGCACATAAAGCTGATAAAAAAGTTTTTAAAGTTGATAGATCTCACAAGGCTAAATTTCATTTTTTTGAGGTTGATCGAGATCACAAAGCTAAAAAAGATCATTTATGGTTTTATGTTGATCGAGATCATAAAGCAGATATAAAAATTTTTTGGGTTGATAGATCTCATAAGGCTGATCTAGAAGTCTTTGAGGTTGATCGAGTTCATAAAGCAAAAGGTAGCTTTTAATTAATAGAATTAAAGACCTAAGACAATGGTAGGTTGAGGAATCTAAAAAATGGGCATTTTAAAAGACATGATGCTAGGTGCTGTTGGGTTAAAAACCTATCAAAATGTATACAACAAGCCAACTGTCGTTCCTCCACCTGGTTATGTAATTAAAGGCATGAAACAGGTAGGTCTAGGTAGTACATGGAAAATATCGTATTCAAAATCTAACAATATGAATGTAACGAGTCATTTTAAAATAAACAAACGAACCAGTGGTTACACTATGGGTAGAGATAGATGGAGTATTCATTGGCCATAAAATTTTTTAATTCATTCTGCTTGTTATAACTTCACAAAACAGCCACTCACTACTTTTAAAAATAAATGGGAAAAATTGGTTTTTTAGCTTGGAATCGATTAGATGATATTGCATCCAAAGGAACTCGACGCAAATTAAAAAATTTCTATAAATATGCCATTCAAGCTATTGAAAAGGATATCAACAGAAATGGTGGTATAGCTGGTAAAAATATCTTCATCGATTTCTTGGATGTACCTGTGGATTATGATGAGGCAAAGAAAAGTTATGAAAACAAAATTAAAAATTCTCCATCTATTCTATTTGCTAGAGGGCCTTCAGTTTTTACTCGTATTGGTGAAAAGAAAGTTGAGTACATAAAAACAGTTGAGTCAGCGACAAGATTGCTTTTTCATACCGCTAGTATTTCCAAATCTGAGAATATTGAACTTCTGCCAAATAATATTCGCGTTCCTACCGGTTTTAAAAAATTAAATTCTGGGCCAAGTGATCCCCTTGAAAGAGCTAAGAAATTTTTCAATGCTGATAAATATTTCCATTTTGCCACTATGGGAAGTCAGAGCCCTCTAAGAGCAAAAGAAAATGAGTTGTCAAAAAAGAATATTTTTTTAAATTATGTAGACAGGGAAGAGGATTTAATTTTTGAAAATATTGAGGAAAAAATGTTGAAAGCTTTAAAAAATTCAACAGACAAAGATTTGCTCTGCATTGGAGGTATGACAACAAAATTAAAGACCAATGTATTTAATGTTTGTAAAAAGCATAATTTTCCTCTAAAAATTTATATTTCTTCTACTGCGAATACCTCTAGCTTTGATTACAACGACCTAAACTTTCAGCCGATATTTCAAGTCAATGCAAATTTTGATATTTATTTAAAAATGGAGCAGTTCATTGAAAATTCAGGGATAAAATTTGATATATCTGAAAAACACTTTATTAATTCTTCTTTTTCTCAATTTGAAATACCTTATCTTGTAAAGCAGGTAGCAGATATCAATTATCTTTCTATAAAAGATAATGAAGAAAGAGATTTTATTGAGGATGTAAAATCTGGATTAGACAAAATAGATGGGAGGAAAGAAATTTTTGTTGGTACCAGTATCAACTATGCATTTAAAAATCAAAGGAATATTTTGCAAAAAAACCTGATGGTACAAGCCTTACCATCTGAAAAGAATCCATCTTTACCTTTATATATTTATTACCATGAACAGTTGGCACTAGAAAATGATGAATATTATACTATTCCTGTAACATACATCTATTTAGATGTGCTGCGAATCACCAATATATCTATCGAAGAAGAAATTTTTTCTTGTGATATGTTTTTGGATATTATTTCTAAAAAAGAAAAACCCCTAAAGAATTTAAGATTCAATAATCTCAGTGCTCTAAATACTAATTTTATAGCTAATGAAATCAGCAGCAACATAGACCATAAAAGTAATTTAATTTCAACGAGATATCACGTAATTGGAAACTTTGAGTTTCATGCAATTGCATCAAATTATCCATTTGACTCACAGTATCTTTACCTGTCTATAACTTCTCAAAATGGAATTCTGCAACCTATCCCTGAGGAATTAATTGATACTAATTTTGATCTTAATGGCTGGGAGATAGTAAATGTGCAATCAGGGGTACTAAGATCTAAAAACTATCTTAGCCAATCCTCCGCACTTGAAAGAATTGTCCAAGTGGAAGAGGAAGTTAGAGTTGGGTGGTTAATAAAGCGATCAAGCTCAATGACCTTATTAAAAATTGGCATTCCTCTATTCTTTTTGACTCTCCTGGTTTATTACACTCTCTTTTTACCGATAGATGAACTAGCGGATGCAATGGCATACCTAACCACTGCATTCCTTTCTGGTATAGCTCTGTACTTTTCTACTGAAAGACCGCAACCATTAGTCATGACAACAATTGATCATATTTTTGCATTTTTTTATTTCGTTAATGGTGGATCAATGATTCTAGTCATTTTTGCTAAATTTTTACCTGATATTTACAATTTACTGATCATGCCTCTAAGATACATAGTTCCCTTGAGTTTAATTGGGTTTTTGGTCTATCTGTTTAGAAGATTAAAGTCAAAGAAAT
>Ga0209035_10000531_pt1 | contig 15002 bp, 17 predicted proteins | sample MarorgKNORR_S2LV_6_FD_188220 | JGI IMG/M metagenome (GOLD analysis project Ga0209035, IMG submission 188220) | Marine microbial communities from the Southern Atlantic Ocean, analyzing organic carbon cycling - AAIW_A/KNORR_S2/LV (SPAdes) (version 2) | ecosystem: Environmental > Aquatic > Marine... | reverse complement strand
GGTCATAGTGTGGTAACTATGGTGCTGGCTTGGCTGCTAATCTTGATAATTGCTTTTATTATTGAGAAAATTGAGAATAGATTTTTTAATAAGAATATAAGTCGATAGTTCAACATCGATACGTAAAAGTGATTATAATAGTCCGATTATTCAGATTGAAGTTATACACGAGTTATTATGAAGACATTTAGCGCTAAAGCACATGAAGTAAAAAGAGATTGGTTCCTTGTGGATGCCGATGGTAAGACATTAGGCCGTTTGGCTACAGAAATCGCATCTCGCCTTCGTGGCAAGCATAAACCAGAGTACACGCCACATACAGACACAGGTGATTACATTGTTATCATCAATGCTGAAAAGGTTAAGGTAACTGGCAAGAAATTTGATGATAAGATGTATCATCACCATACTGGTTACGTAGGTAATTTAAAGTCAATCGCTTTTAAAGACTTACAAGCTAAAAAACCAGAAGAAATTATCAACAAGGCTGTTAAAGGCATGTTGCCAAAAGGTCCTCTAGGCAGAGATATGTTTAGAAAGATGAAAGTATTTGCAGGTTCTGAGCATTCACATGCTGCACAACAACCGCAAGTTTTAGATATTTAAGGTAAGAAATTATTATGGCAAAGACAGAAACATTTTACGCAACAGGCAGAAGAAAGACATCAGTAGCTCGTGTTTACATGACTAAAGGTAAAGGTGTATTTACAGTAAATAAACGTCCAATGGATGAGTATTTTGGTCGTGAGACTTCTTCAATGATCATTAACCAACCGTTAGATACAGTTGAGATGAGAGATAAGTTTGATTTCACTATCATGGTTAAAGGTGGTGGTGATACAGGTCAAGCGGGTGCAATTCGTTTGGGTGTAACACGCGCTTTAATGGAATACGATAACGACTTAAGACCTGACCTACGTAAGGCTGGTTTTGTTACTCGTGATGCTAGAATTGTAGAGCGTAAGAAAGTTGGCCGTAAGAAGGCACGTAAGAGCGAGCAGTTCTCAAAACGTTAAATCGTTTTCGAAAGACAATAAAAAACCCGCTAACAGCGGGTTTTTTATTGCTTAAGGTTTATTGATCAGATCATATTTTGAAAGCTTGTTGTAATTAATGATAGATTGTACTGTCTCAACATATTCATAACCGATTTCAGCATAATTTTCTAATCCTTCAGCAAGTGCTATACCGGTAATAGGCTGTTTCTGGTCGCGTTTATTTTTACGAATTTTTCTAAGCGTTGTGTAAGCTGAATTTCTATTGATAGATCGAATATAGTATTCAATGCTTTTTTCTAGGGATGAGAACTTGGCCACTTCATGCGTGGCTTTTTTATTGCGCTGTAATGGAACAACGCCACAACCTTTTTTAAAGCACCAGAGGCCAAAAAAATTGTGATAATATTTGGCAAACCGTGACCTTCCCCAGTTAGATTCATAAGCACCTTGGGCCAAAATAAGTGATGCTGGAACCACATCAACCCGCATTAATAGAGCTTCGATATTCCCTTCTTCCACACGATAATATTTATAAATTTGTGCGAGCTTTAATTGATTGATATCGCCAGTTACAATGTTATGGCGTAATTGAATAATTTTAGTATTTTGTTTGCTAATGGCAGGGAGTAGGTAGTTAAAGAAAGCTTGTTTACGTTCTTTTACATCTGTAATCTCTTCGAAGTTAGGAGTCTTAAGTGAACTAACCCATGATTCAAGCCCCCAAAATTCATCTGCATGAATAGAGGAGGTTGCTAGGATAGCACTTAGTGCAATGTATTTAAATTTCAAAATTTTCACAAGAAGCGCTCATAACTTCTATTGTAAACATTTTTTCAATGGGTAAGCTGAGTAGGTGAGATTTTATAACTCGAATCACACCGGCATGTGCAACGATAAGTAAGCTATCGACATCTCTTGATGTGATGTCATTAAATGCATTCAAAACGCGCTGCTGAAAATCATACAAGTTTTCAGCATTAGGTGGTTGGTTGTTAATAGGGTCTTGCTTAAAAGAATCAACTAAATCTTGTCCGATGTCTGTAGCACTTTGACCTTGCCAATCTCCAAAACCTAACTCTTCGAACTGACTAATGATTTCTAATTGTGATTGTTGTTGAGCACTAAGATGTTTGGCAAAGGCTTGGCAACGTATTAAGGGTGATGTTGCAATAAGGTCCCACGTTTTATTTTGTGTGGAATCTAGCATTTGCTGCCAACCTTTATCGGTAAGTGCATCATCTTGATTGCCTCGATACAGGCGCCCGCCTTGAGGCTCACCATGTCTCAACAGGTCAAGAATCATTCGTTAACTTGTTCTCGTGACATTAAATGATTAACTGCTTCAGTAGGCGACACCATTCCTTGAGTAACTTGATAAACTTGCTCACAAATTGGCATTTCGATTTGATTTTGATTCGCAATCGATAAGACTAATTCTAGAGTGTTAAGCCCTTCAACCGTTGCACCAACATTGTTCAAAGCCTGCTCAACACTTTGGTCGTTGGCTAATTCTTTGCCAAATCGACGATTTCTAGATAAATCGTCTGAGCAAGTGAGTACTAAATCACCCAGGCCTGATAAGCCGTTGAAGGTCTTTTCATTAGCGCCCAGGCTTTTTCCAAAGCGGATCATCTCAGCCAATCCTCGAGTAATCAAGGCTGCCTGCGTGTTAGCGCCATAGCCCAAGCCAGATGCAATACCGGCGGCAATGGCAAGGATATTTTTGACAGATCCACCCACCTCTACACCTATGATATCTTCATTGGTGTATGCTCTTAACGTTTTGGTGTGTAGGGCCTTAGCCCAATAATCTCGAGTATTTTTATCTGCTGAAGCAACTGTAAGTGCAGTTGGTTTATGACTGGCAACTTCAAAGGCAAAACTAGGGCCAGAAATCGCACAGCTTGGATGACTGCCTAGAATCGTCTCAAAGCTTTCATGTAAGAAGCCTTGTTGGCGAGTGTCAAATCCTTTGGTTACCCAGGCTATAGGTTGTCCTGGTGTCAGGAATGATTTAATACTTTCCAGTGTTGTGGAAAAACCATAACTTGGTACTGCAATGAGAATACTTTGAGATTGTTGGATTAATGACAGATCAAAAGTTAATTCGACATTGTCAGCATAATTAACTGAAAGGGCGGGGTGTCGTGGTTTGAGAGTTTTGATCTCTGCTTCTGAGTAGGCATGCAAATAGATTGTATCAAATTTATCTGATAGTGCGATAGACAGCGCACTACCCCAAGCACCAGCACCAATAATTGATAGGTTAGCCATTTAGAATATCGTCCAATCTACCTGATTGATCAGCGGCAGATAAATCATCAAAGCCACCTACATGTACGCCATTGATAAACACTTGTGGAACGGTATTTCGCCCTGTTAGTTGTGAAACTTCTTCCCAGTCACTTGGACTTTTAACATGATGCTTAGTAAAAGGAATGCCACGCTTTTCAAGTAGTTGATAAGCGCGCTGGCAAAAAGGACAAGAGTCGCTACAATAAATTTTATTTTTTTTCATTTTCTATTTATATTCCTTTTTATATTAAGTTTTTATAGGCATTTTTGCTCGTTTCCAAGCTTGAATGCCACCTTTTAAATTGTATACTTTTTCATACTCATTTCGAGTTAACAAACCGGCAATATGAGCAGATCTTGAGCCACTTCGACAGTAAACAAGTATAGATTTATTTTTATCTAGCTTACTTAGTTGACTCTTAACGTCACTTAATGGAATGTGTAAGCTGCCATTAATATAGCCTGATTTTCTTTCTTTCTTTTCTCTTACATCTAAGATAATCATGCTTTCATCATCCATTAACGATGTGGCAGCATTGGCGTCTAGATCTTCATATTTTTTTAACTTGTCAGTAACAATATTACCAACTAGTAAAGCAATAAGAACAATTAAAGTGATGGTTGTAAATAGTTGCTCATCGGCATATAAAAAATCAATAATTTCCATAGTTATAGTGTTTTTCCTTGTAAAAAATTGTCTAACATTTCATGACCTTGTTCAGTCAAGATAGATTCTGGGTGAAATTGTACGCCTTCAAGTGCGAATTCTTTGTGTCTAATGCCCATAATTTCATCTATTTCTCCTTGGTCATTTTCAGTCCAAGAGGTAATTTCAAAACAATCTGGCAAAGTTAGTTGGTCGGCTACCAGGGAGTGATAGCGAGTTGCATTAAGCGGGTTTTTTAAGTCGCTAAACATAGCTTTATTAGTGTGATGAACTGCAGATATCTTGCCATGCATGATCTTTTTAGCACCAATTACATCGCCACCAAACGCCTGAACCATGGCTTGAAAACCTAGACAAACACCCATCATTGGTATTTTTCCACTAAAGTGTTTGATGGCTTCAATAGAAATTCCTGCCTCGTTTGGGGTGCAAGGGCCTGGTGAAATAATCAAAAACTCAGGGTTGAGGCTTTCAATTTCTTCAATGCTAATTTCATCATTACGATGTACTTCAACCTCTTGTCCCAGCTCGCCAAAATATTGAACCAGGTTATAGGTAAATGAATCGTAATTGTCAATCATGAGTAACATAGTGAGGCCTATTTTACCGCTAAAAAGGATGCAAAGTTAAGGCACTGAAAATGACAAGTACTGATGCTAAATCCTGCTTTTTCAAAGCGATGAAAGTGTGTTTTTTCGTCATCTGTAATTAGTACGTTATCGATAGATTGGCGTTTTGCTGCGATTTCAAGCTCGCTATAGCCATTAGCTCGCTTAAAGTCTACGTGTAGATTTGTCATCAATTGCTGTTTGTTAGCATCGCTAAAATGAATCTTTTCAGAGACGATCAATGCACCACCTTTGTTTAGTCCTTGGTAAATTTTATTAATGAGCGTTTGCCTTTCCTTTGGGCTGATAAATTGCAGGGTTAGATTCAATACAACAATCGAAGCATTTTCAAAATTGATAGCATTGATATCAGCACAGATAACATCAACATTTTTTTCGTTCAATGCTAAATTTTGTCGACATTTTTCAACCATGCTTGGTGAATTGTCAACAGCAATAATTCGGTTGTTGGTGTGCGGATTGTTAACACTTAAGGCAACGGATGTCGCACCAGTTGAAGCGCCTAAGTCATAATAATTAGTATTATCTTGGCCGTAGGTTTTTACACTTAAGCCAATCATTTCTATCATTGCTTGATAGCCAGGCACACTGCGTCTGACCATGTCATCAAATACGTCAGCAACTTGAGCATCGAAAGTGAAATTAACTAAGTCATTTTCTTGGCCGAATATTTGATCACGCATATAAGTCTTCCATAAAAAATTCACTCACTAAAATTTTGCTATTACCAATGGTGAAGGCTGACCTTCTGCCCCAAATATGATCAGTTTGTGTAATTTGCATGGAGTCTCGTTTGATATGAGTATCGTTAAACAAAACCTCTCCCAAAGGCTTTGAGCCTATGTTCAAAATATCCTTAGTGTCACTGGTTAGCGGTATGATCGAACGTGCATAAACAACTATTTTATTATTGCCAAGTAATGCCACTTCACGAATCACACACTCAGATTTGGTGTTAATTATTTCAACTTCATTAGCATGAGGCTGACCTTGTTGTTGGGATATGACTTTCACTGAAAAATCCGAAAATTTCTGCTTTAATTTGGCAGTTAATGAGGCTTCATCGTTAAGCCATTCTACGGTCTTTTTTGGTGCAGATTTAAGGCATGATAAATCTTGCCAAATCAGCTTACTTGTATCAATCATTCGGTTATTTTAAGCTAAGTATTGGCATATTGTGCCTTGTCATGTGTAATCCATCGATGGATTAGTGCCTGTTGTCTATTTTCATCAAATTGCAAAAATTCAGCCGCATAATAATTCACTTGTTTCAGTAAGTAGCCATCACGAACAATATTAGCGATCTTCATATTGGCAATGCCAGTTTGTTGTGTGCCTAGTATTTCTCCAGGTCCGCGAAGCTCTAAATCTTTATTAGCAATTTTAAAGCCATCATTAGTTTGTCGCAAAATATCAAGACGCTCAATTGCATTGCTACTAAGTGGTGGCTGATACATTAAGATGCAAATACTCGCATCCGACCCTCGACCAACACGCCCCCTTAATTGGTGTAATTGTGCCAGACCTAATCGCTCAGAGTTTTCAATTACCATAAGTGAAGCGTTAGGTACATTAACCCCAACTTCAATCACCGTTGTTGCAACCAAAACATTAATATCACCACAACTAAAACGCACCATAATGTCATTTTTTTCTTGCTTATTCATTTTCCCATGAATTAACACAATGGATAAATCAGCCAGATTTTCTTCTAGATAAAGATGTGTATCGATCGCTGATTGGGCGCGTAATACCTCTGATTCTTCAATCAGTGTGCAAACCCAATAGACTTGATTGCCTTGATCGCAAACTTGTCTGATTTTTTCAAGCACCTTATCTTTTTTATTATTGGCTAATGCCACTGTTTTAATCGGACTTCTACCAGGCGGAAGCTCATCAATAATCGATGAATCCAAATCTGCATAAGCACTCATTGTCAGTGAGCGTGGAATGGGTGTGGCAGTCATCACTAGCTGATGTGGCGTATTGTGTGCTTTTTGAGTAAGCGATAACCTTTGATGAACGCCGAATTTGTGCTGCTCATCAATGACAATAAAGCCTAATTTTTTAAATTCAACGGCTTCTTGGAACAATGCATGGGTGCCAATCACCACTTGCGCTTCACCCGAGCGAATCAAAGCCAGCTGTTTGTTTCGCTCGCTAGTAGTTTGAGAGCCGGTTAAAAAAGCAACTTGAATACCGAGTGGTTTTAGATAATCACTAAATCCGTGAAAATGCTGATTAGCAAGAATTTCAGTAGGCGCCATAATAGCGGTTTGAAATCCATTTTCAACCGCTTGTAAGCAAGCAAATACTGCCACAATGGTTTTTCCAGAGCCAACATCGCCTTGCAATAATCTAAGCATTGGATGCTTTGAGCTTAAATCAGCATTAATATCATTAATACTACGTTGCTGTGCATTAGTTAATTCAAAGCCTAAATTTTTAGATAATTGATCGGCAAAAATATTAGAAATTTTGAAAATATTGGAAATGGCACTTTTTCGTTCATTTTTAAGCTTCAATAAGCTTAATTGCTGGGCACAAAGCTCCTCAATAATGAGTCTTTGTTGTGAAACATGCTTAAAATCAGCAATTTTTTCGATATTGTCATCAATTTGTGGATGGTGCAGGGTATTTAGTGCTTGTTTGAGTGTTGGCATTGAATTTTTTACCAAACTTTGTAAATTGTCAATCACAGTTGATTTTTCTAGCACTTCTAGTGCGATATTAATCCATTTTTTCATTTGTGGCTGATGAATGCCGGCAGTGAGTGGATAAATGGGGCTCAAGGTTTTTTCAATTAAGCCAGGCTGACCTTTTGAGACTAATCTATATTCAGGATGGTGAATTTCCAACCCATCTCGACCAATTTTAATTTCACCAAAACACTGAATAAAATCACCTCGAGTAAGCTGTTGTTTTTGATATTGATTAAAGTGGAAAAACCGAAGGACTAACGTTCGATTATGCTCATCCGACAAATAGCATAATAATTGGCGCTGTTTGGTGTTGATCTCTTCAATGCGATCAATGGTTAGCTCTAGTAAAACTTCACCGCCAACCTGAGCCTGATCTAGCTTGGTGAAATTTGTTTTATTTTGGTAGCGATTGGGTAAGTGAAATAATAAATGTTCCAGGTTGTAAATGCCAATTGCATTGAGCTTTTCTTGCGCTTTTGGGCCTAATCCGTTAAGCGAAATAATCGGATCAGATAAATCATGCATTGCTAAAGAGTTTGATTAAAAACTATAGGAATCTTCATTAATTACCATAACACCATCCATTTCTACTCTGGCAAATTTTGGCAACTCATTAACACCAATAGCGGCACGTGCTGGATAAGGCTTGTCAAAATATTGCGCCATGATTTCATTAACAACGGCAAAATTGCTTAATTCAGTTAGAAATATATTAAGTTTTACTATGTCGTTTAAGTTGCCTTTAGACGCCTCACAAACAGCCGTCAAATTTTTAAAAACTTGATGAATTTGATCGCTGATGTCGCCTTCAATCATCTCCATGGTTTCAGGGATTAGTGGAATTTGACCAGAAAGGTAAACCGTAGATCCACCCGTAATGCATACAGCTTGTGAATAGGTGCCAATTGCCTGTGGTGCTTGGTCTGTTGAGATAATGTGTTTTTGCATAATGGATTTTTTTAATAATTAATCATAAAATGATTATACGAAATATTTGGTTTTAAAATAGATAATATAAAAAAATATAGCAACATCTTTAAGGCATTTCCAGATTAATTATGATGAGCAGCTATATTGTGTCAATCCACCAATATTAAAAAGTTCAGATGGCTTTAATCTGTAATATTTACTTTCAATTTCTTCAGATTGCTCTGCATAAGGCTGAGTCATAACATCTTGCAGTTCTAGAATTAGAGAATAATCTTTGTTAGCTGCTTGTTGATAAGCAGGTTTAACAAACCACTCTCTCAAGCTATATTTTGGATTTACAAGTTTCATTTGTCTAGAGAGTGCTTCACGAGAGCTGGATGTGGCATTCATATCGTTTGAACCACAACTCAATAATTGCCATTTTTTGAGCCATTCAGACCAACGATGGTTTAAATCTTCCGAGATTGAGTTTGCATAAAAGCTCTTCTGAAGAGCGGTAATGTCATTAGGTATCATTGACAGTTCACGAAAGAAAAGCGTGTAATCAACAGGGGTTTCCATCATAAGAATTGCTAACTCATTAAATAGGATCGCATCAAAAGTTTCAAGCCCAAGTTTGTCGGCCCACATTTTTTCCATTTGTGTTTGCATCACTTTTGCAAAGTCATTTTGAATTTCTTTGAGTTGTAGTTGTTCACTGTTATGTGATGTGAGTAATGGTTGTAGTGCTTTACAAAACATATGGAAGTTGCGTTCAGCTGCTATCGGCTGATTTAAAAAAGAATAGTGGATGCCGCCACCAGACCAAGGTTGATACTGTGGGTTAAATTCATCACAGAATCCAAAAGGACCATAATCGAGAGTAAAGCCGCCAGCTGCGCAATTGTCACTATTAAAATTTCCTTGACAATAACCGACACGAATCCAATTGGCTACAAGAGAAGTGAGTCGACTTTGAAATTCACGCGCGAGTAAAACTATTTTTTCAGCAGTCTCTAATTTTTTATCGATTGCATCAGCGTATTCACGATCAATTAAATGTAATACAATCATTTCTAGTTCTTGCATCGCTTTAGGATGTTCATTTTTTCGAGCACGACGACCAAAGAGTTCTAATTGCCCAACACGAATGAATGAGGGCGCTACTCGTGTTGAAATAGCGATAGATTCTGATGCCAGAACATCAGGATCCATTGAGTTCGATCCTTCAGAATACCATGGGCGATTAATTCTTTCTGTTTCCGATACGTATAAACTTAAAGATCGTGATGTTGGAACTCCAAGTGCATGCATATGCTCTTGAGCTAAAAACTCGCGAATACTCGAACGTAGAACTGCACGACCATCTGCGCCACGACAATACGGCGTTCGACCACCACCTTTTAATTGCATTTCCCAGCGCTGACCGTTAATAACAGCCTCGAGTACAGAAACTGCGCGACCATCGCCATATCCATTTCCAGTTTGAAATGGGCACTGCTGATAATATTCAGTACCAAAGATGGAAAGTGCATAGCCAGTTGCCCATCCTGCCTTTTGTATTAACTTCGGAACGCTCGAGGTGTCACCAGAAAACATTCGAATAAAATCATCAGACTGTGCCATATTGTCTGAAAAGCCAAGTTCACGAAAAAAAGTTTTACTGTGTGTAACGTACTTAGGGTTTTTTATAGGTGTAGGGTTGACACGGACATAGTGCCCAGAAAAGACTTGCCTTGGATCATGATCAATGCCATTTTCTTTCGCGTTAGGGTCGCAGTTAAGTGTGTCAGTAAACGAATAGTCGGCTAATTTTGAAAGATCATCAAGCGTTTCTATTTTTGAGAAAGGCTTCTGGGAGAGTTTATTTGTCATACGGTTATTTTATATTAATGAAATCATTGTGCCTAAAAGGATGTTACGAGGCTAAAAGTAGTTTTTAAGCTATATATATCAGTTTTTTTTGGACAAAAAAAAGACTTCCGAAGAAGTCTTAATTTATAGAATATGGTGCCCGGGGCCGGAATCGAACCGGCACGCCGGTGAAGGCGCAGGATTTTAAGTCCTGTGTGTCTACCAATTTCACCACCCGGGCATGAATTGTGTAATTGTCATAGACACACTAAAAAGAAGCAATTATATACTAAGCATCGGTAAAATTCTATTTTTTTGAGGTGAGGTTTCCATGGGGATTGTAAAGTTAATTATTATTGTTTTGATTATTTGGCTAGGCTTTAGTGTTTGGCGAAAGTTAAGACAATCAAAAGGTAATGATCTTCCGCAACCTTCCACAAGAAAAATGTTGTCTTGCAATGCCTGCAAAATGCACATTCCTGAAAATGAAGCCATTATCCAAAATGGAAAGGCTTTTTGTTCTAAAAAATGCTTGGGGTAGCTAATGAAATTTTTACTTGATTTTTTTCCGATTGCTTTATTTTTTATTGTTTATAAGACAATGGGTTTATATGCGGCAATCTATGCCATGATTGCCGCCACAGCGTTGCAAATGTTAATTTCTCGTTATCAAACGGGTAAATTTGAAAATGTCCATCTAATTACTTTTGCCTTGTTGGTAGTTTTGGGTGGCGTGACACTTGCATTAAGAGACCCGGCATTTTTAATGTGGAAAGTCAGCGTGCTATATGCAGTGTTTGCGCTGGTATTAATTGGCAGTATGTGGATTGGCAAAAAACCATTACTAGAAAGAATGCTTGGTAAAGAACTGGATTTACCCACAAGTGCATGGCAGCAAATGAGCTGGATCTGGGGTTTAGGCTTTGTTGGTATTGCTTTTGTTAATGCATACTATGTGAATCTAGCCTTAGCAGCACGAGCGTTGTTATTTGCATCAACTGATTTAGATCCTAAAATTGAATTAACAGAGTTAGAGTGCGCAACTACGACCATGCAGGATTTGTGTTTGGCGGCACAACACACAGAAGAATCGTGGGTAAACTTTAAATTATTCGGTACTATGGGTCTCACTTTTATTTTGATCGTTATTACAGTAATAATGATTAGCAAATTTACTAAAGAGGAAGAAAAATCATGAAACAAACACCTTTATATCAAGCGCATGTAGATGCTGGCGGAAAAATGGTTGATTTTGGCGGCTGGGAAATGCCACTAAACTACAGCTCTCAAATTGAAGAGCATCACCAAGTTCGAACAGATGCAGGTATGTTTGATGTTTCACACATGACAACCGTTGATTTTAAAGGTACTGATGCTAAAGTATTTTTACAAACATTGATCGCTAATGATGTTGCAAAACTAACAACATCAGGTAAAGCTTTATACAGCTGTATGTTGAATGAGAATGGCGGTGTAGTTGATGATTTAATTGTTTATTATCTAAGTGATGAAGATTATCGCATGGTGATTAATGCCGGTACTACGGAAAAAGACATTGCCTGGATTAATGCAAAAGCTGAAGATTTCGATGTGACTGTAGAGCCTAAATTTGATTTGGCCATGATTGCCGTGCAAGGGCCTAATGCTCGTGCCAAAGTATTTGAGGCAATGCCTGGTGTTGAAGAGGTGGCTGGCGAACTTAAGCCATTTAATGCTGCTAGCTTGGGCGGGTTGTTTATCGCTCGTACTGGTTATACGGGTGAGGACGGATTTGAAATTATGCTGCCTGAAAAGTCAGCTGAATTTACTTGGAAAATGTTGTTAGAAGCAGGTGTTAAGCCATGTGGCTTAGGCGCGCGCGACACACTTCGTTTGGAAGCGGGTATGAGCTTATATGGCTCTGAAATGAATGATGAAGTGTCACCACTTGAAGCAGCACTTACCTGGACAGTAGATCTTAACAACGAAGATCGACGCTTTATCGGTCGTGATGCATTAGAAGCTCTTAAAGGTAATGGCGTTAAGAAAACTATTGTGGGCTTGGTGCTTGATGGCAAAGGAGTGATTCGCGATCATCAAAAAGTTGTCACCAGTTTGGGTGATGGTGAAGTGACGTCGGGTAGTTTTTCACCAACTATGGGTAAAGCTATCGCCTTGGCAAGTGTGCCAATGGGTGTAACAGGATCGTGTGAAATTGAGATGCGAAATAAACTGGTTTCGGCTAAAATAGTCAAACCGCCATTTGTAAGAAATGGCAAAGTATTGGTTTAAGGTAGATTTAGAAAATTTGATGGAAATTTGGTCAATCAAAATGACTTGATTTTTGTAAATCTAACGTAGTTAGAATAATAAAAGACAAAGTAAGAAGGAGAAAGGTATGAGCGAAGTAAGAGATGACAGACAATATACAGAGACCCATGAGTGGATTTTGGACAATGGCGATGGTACATTTACAATGGGCGTTACAGATCATGCACAAGCCTTATTAGGCGACATGGTATTTGTTGAAGTGCCAAGTGTTGGTGATGAGGCCTCTCATGAAGATGAATTTTGTGTAGTTGAATCAGTGAAAGCTGCCAGTGGTGTTTATGCCCCTGCAGATCTTGAAGTGATCGAAGCTAATGAAGCATTAGATGATGAGCCAGAGTTAGTAAACTCAAGTTGTTACGATGATGGCTGGCTGGTTAAGTTTAAAGCTGACAACATCGAAGACTTAATGTCTGCAGAAGATTACGCTGAAACGCTAGACTAAGCCCCAAACTTTGGTTAATTCACTGGTTGCCTACAAGGGCAAACCTGCACGTATTATTAGTGTTACCACGCACAAATTCGATTTAGAGTTTGCCGATGGCTCAACACGTAAAGTCAGGGAAAAAGACTTCCGATTTATTCATCCTGAATTTACCAAGGTGAGTGAATCTTGTGCGCATGCAGATATGGCTATTCTGGAAGATTTTCAAGAAGAAACGTTGGCGCTACAAGAGATTACTGAGTGGTTATTTGACGAATATACTGCTAAAACTGCTTGGTGTACTTGCTTATTAGTAGAAGATGGTCTGTATTTTTATTGGCAGAAAGATCAAGTATTTGTACGCCCAACTGTACAAGTGCAAGGTATTTTGGATAAGCGTAATGCAGAACAGATAGCTGCCGAAAGCTTACAGCATTGTATTGATAATCTTAACAATAATACCTTTGATGAGCAAGATATTCCATACTTGCAAGAGGTCGCTAAAGTTGCGCTTAATCAATCAAAACACGCCAAAATTTTAGACCATGTTGGTGTGGAAAATAATGAAGAAGCGGCTTATAAATTCTTGCTTAAAATTAATTATTTCACCGATAGTTTTAATCCATATCCAGCACGATTCTCTATTCCAGAGGATGAAGAGATAGAAGTTAGCTTGAGAGAAATTGAGCGTGTTGACCTTACTCACATGAATGCTTACGCGATTGACAATGAGGGTTCAAATGATGCCGATGATGCAATTAGCGTTGATGGTGATCGTCTTTGGATTCACATTGCAGATGTATCAGTGATTGTTGATTCAGGCTCTGAGCTTGACGAATATGCACGAGAGCGAGGCTCCAACTTATATCTGCCAGAGCAAATTATTCACATGTTGCCAACTTCAATTACTAAAGCATTAGCACTTGGTGAGACGCAAACTTCACCAGCTTTGTCGATTGGTCTTAATATGAGCGAAGGCATTATTAGTAATATAGAAGTGGTTCATAGTACGATTAAAGTTATCAATACTACCTATGAGGCAGTAGATAAAGAATTGCTAGATAATAGCAATACAGACTTCACTAACATTCAGACTTTTATTGATCAGCATAAAGCCTTTCGTGCAAAAAGTGGCTCTATCAGCCTTAACTTACCAAATGTTGATGTTCGATTTATTGATGAAAAAGTACAGATCGAGCCGCAAAAAACCAGCCCTAGTCGTGATTTTGTAGCAGAAGTTATGGTCACTGCTGGTCGTACGATTTCGCAATATGCGCAAGAAAATGATATTGTCATGCCTTATGCTTTGCAAGATGAAGGTGACTTCCCACAAGAAGTGCTAGACAAAAAAGAAAATCTAAGTACAGCCGAATCATTTAAAGCGATTAAATTCTTTAAGCGCTCTGCTACTTCAATTAAGCCATTACCGCATTATGGCCTTGGATTAGATTCATACTTAAGAATCACCAGCCCATTACGACGTTATTATGATTTATTGGCACACCAGCAATTGTCTAATTTTATTGCTGGCAAGCCAACGCTAGATAAGGCTCGCGTTAAAGAAATTATCGGTATTAATAATAATGCTTTAGCTAGTGTTGGTCGCGTTACTCGTTTTAGTAATGACCATTACAAGTGCTTATTTCTAAAACAAAATTCAGGATGGAAGGGCGAGGGCGTGGTGGTCGATATTCGTGGCGATAAGGCTTTGTTTATGATTCCTGAAGTAGGGCTAATGACGCAAATTAAGTTTAAAGAAGATCAGATTCCTAAGCCGGATGAAAAGATTATGCTTAAGGTTACGCGTGTTGATATGATGGAAAGATCAGCTAATTTCAAGCCTGCTTAATTTATCTGTAATCTCAATGGCATTGCCTTGCGATTGTGACCAATCCCCTAAAACATAACGTGTGAATGTCTGCTCAACATGAGTGTTGAGTCGATGTGTATGCCCATGAATGAGATCAGCACCCGGGTATTTTTTCATTAGCTTGTTTACCGCCCCAGGGTTAACATCCATAATTTCACTCGATTTATTTTGCTGAGATTCAATGCTTTTTTTGCGTAATTGACCGCTAAACTTGAGTCGCAATTTTTTCGGCAAGCGCACAAAAATAGCCTTAGTGATTGGATGTTGCAAGATTGATTTCATCTGTTGGTACGATTCATCATCTGTGCATAGTTCATCACCATGGGTTAATACATATTGCTGATCAT
>Ga0209035_10000529_pt1 | contig 15038 bp, 12 predicted proteins | sample MarorgKNORR_S2LV_6_FD_188220 | JGI IMG/M metagenome (GOLD analysis project Ga0209035, IMG submission 188220) | Marine microbial communities from the Southern Atlantic Ocean, analyzing organic carbon cycling - AAIW_A/KNORR_S2/LV (SPAdes) (version 2) | ecosystem: Environmental > Aquatic > Marine... | reverse complement strand
GCATCTACGACAATATGAAAACCGCTGTGGATAAAGTTGGGAAAGGCAAAGACCGTACGATCAACAAACGGTTTCTTGCTATGTCCAGCCATTACTTGTTTGAGCCTGACTTCTGTAACCCAGCCGCAGGCTGGGAGAAGGGACAAGTGGAGAAAAATGTGCGTGATGCTCGGCCTCGGCTGTTTCATAACGCGCCTGAGTTTGAATCCCTGGAGGAACTCAACACTTGGCTACAACAACGCTGCCAAGCGTTGTGGAACGAAATACCCCACCCTGAGTTTAAACAACAAACCATCCATGAGGTGTGGCAAGAAGAGCTGTCGCGATTGATGCCAATGCCACAGGCTTTCGATGGTTATGTGGCACATAGCAAGCGTGTTACCACGACATGCTTAGTGACCTATGAGCGTAACCGCTACAGCGTACCAGCGGCTTACGCCAACCAAGTCATTAGCTTGCACGTCTATGCTGATAAGCTTGTTATGGTTGCGGACGGAGGTGTTATCTCGACTCATAAACGTGTATTCAATCGCCACCACCACACAGGGCACACCATCTACGACTGGCGCCATTATGTGCCTGTGTTACAGCGCAAACCAGGGGCCTTACGCAATGGTGCACCTTTCCTAGAAATGCCTGATAGTTTTAGGGCGCTTCAGAAAATTCTGCTCAAGCGTAAAGGCGGCGATCGAGAGATGACCGATATATTGGCGCTGATACTTCAATACCCTGAGGCCGAGCTAGAGCAGGCTATTGTTGACTCATTAAAGTCGGGCCATCCTTGCAAGGAGCATGTTATTAACTGCTTGAGTCGCCTGAACAAAGAGGTCCCTATTGCTCCTGTAAGCACACCTGAGCAGCTCACCTTAACCACCGAACCCAAGGCTGACACACAGCGCTACGATCAACTCAGAGGGCTGCACTAATGAATGAGAAGACACTTATCGAGACTTTAAAGTCGCTCAAACTCTACGGCATGGCGCAAACGATAGAGGAACTGAATCAGCAGGCTTCGCCTGCATACCTTCAAAGCATTCCTCTACTCGAAACCCTAATGGCTGCCGAGATCGCCGAACGGGATGTGCGTTCGATCAGCTATCAAATGAAAACGGCGAAGTTCCCAGCTCATCGTGATCTGGCAGGCTTCGACTTTGCGCAAAGCCAAGTGGATGAGCCGCTCATTCAAGCGTTGTACCGCTGTGAATTTATGGTGGATGCACAGAATGCTGTATTAGTTGGAGGCCCTGGCACGGGGAAAACCCACCTTGCTACGGCCATTGGTGTGAGGGCGATCCAGCAGCACCGCCACCGAGTCCGTTTTTTGTCGACGATAGAACTGGTCAATGCGTTAGAAAAAGAGAAGCAGGAGGGCAAACATGGCCGCATCGCCAACCGTTTGATGGGTGCCGACTTGGTAATTTTAGATGAACTTGGCTACTTACCGTTCAGTCAAAGCGGCGGCGCATTGCTGTTTCATTTAATCAGCAAGCTCTACGAAAAAACCAGCTTGATTATTACCACTAACCTAAGCTTCAGCGAGTGGGCGCAGGTGTTTGGCGATCCGAAAATGACGACGGCGTTGTTGGACCGGCTGACTCATCATTGCCACATCATTGAAACGGGAAATGATAGCTATCGTTTCAAACATTCAACGACCCATCAACGGGAGGATAAAACTGGCAAAAAGAAAGTAAACTAGGCCATAATAAGGCCAACAGGCGGGTCAAAATTCAGTGCAAATGCTGGGTCATAATTGGATGCAATCTAACAGCCAGAGTCCTTGTGCTGCTGGAATGCCCTTATCCATTGCGTATTTTGCATGTGCCATAGCTGTTAGGATGTCACCGTTGAGGGTGAACCCATGTTTGGCCAAATCTTCTGGTCCAACTAGAGCTATTAGAGCGGCAAGATTAAAGTAGGCTGATACGCTGCCCTTGTCTGCTGCATCCATGAACAATTGACTTGCCAGTGCAAGGTCCGGTGCTTGTGTTTTTCCCAATACATGCATCACCGCAAGGCTGTTGAGTGAGTCGGCCACTTCAGCTTGTGCCGCAATCGTGTGGTGTTGTATTACTTTTTCCCACTCAAAACTCTCACCAGATAACACAGGACCTAGCAAATAGGCGTGACCCAAAGCAGAGTGAGCAAATTTATCGCCACTTTCTGCTGCCATTTTCAGTAGGTCAATGCCTTTTTGCGCATTTGACTCACCTAACACTGGGCTGAAGTACGCAATGATATAGCGGACCCCTCGAGTGCGTGCCGCATCCATATCTCCATTGTTTGCCGCTCTAGATAATTTCTCGTTCTCTGTCTCGGTCTTTGTGCCAGAGGTGCTGATTGTTTCCTTAACTAAGCCAGCTATATCTTGGCCTTCAGTAGGAATGGGGTTGCTGGCATACCAGTCATCAATATCCTCCAAAGCCATTGCGCATCGGTACAGAGACTGATTGTCAGGCTCAGGGTCAGGGAAGGGTTCGGAATCAATTTCGAGGATTATGCTACTCACGTCCACTTGATTACTAGCGTTCCAACTAAAAGTCGACTGAGCCACAATGTCATCTGATAACAGGGGTATTCCGTCAGGTCCGTATATGCTCAATTCAATGGGGCATGTTGCTCGGCTTTGTTTGAACTTACACGCTGCCTTGGGTTCAATAGTAATAGCACTCAAGAACTGCTCGTTCTCATCAATCACGCGCTCAATGTACTTGTAGGTTCGGTCGGGGTGATAGACGTGAATTTTATTGTTGCAGGACTCTTGTACTTCTGCATCGGTTGCTACATAGGTGGTGTCAGTATTGAGGCGCTCAAACCCAGTCCAAACGCCAATCAGAGAATCAAAGGCCGATAGTGCTCCTGCGTTTGCTTGCAGCGGCATGATAAAAATAAAAATTGCTACAAGCAACCTCATTTTAAACCTCCAATTATGGTTGGCTTAATTTCACTATACGCCGACCACTAAGGGGCTGCAAACTGGAGATGTAAGTCTTAGGTAAGATTGTGATATTCTTCATCCCACACAAAGCGCATGTAGATTTTAAAATAATTAGACTTTGCCGTACGCCATTAATATCTTAGATATAATGGGAGCGGGCATACAAACAGATGGCGTATCAGTACTAACGCACACGCCTGTTATAAAGGTCACTGGATGAGCTCATCTAGCGTGGCGACCGATAACCCGACTCTATGCCTTTAGCTGACAATACCCATTGCCATACCTGCAAATTACGGGCTCTAAACGCACCAGCGCAGGACAGTAAATAATACTCCCACATACGCTTAAACGACGGGTCATAACGATCGTTTAGATGAGGCCAAGCCTGGATGAAATTTGCATGCCAAGCGAGCAATGTGGTGTCGTAATCAGAACCAAAATTATGCATATCTTCGACCACAAAACGGCCCTCACAATCACTACCAATCTGCTGGATAGAAGGCAGCGCACCGTTAGGAAAGATATAACGATCAACCCAAGGGTCGTTACCAGAAACAGTTGTATTTCCACCAATGGTGTGTAACAAAAATAGCCCCTCGTCAGTAAGTAGGCTAGTTACCTTATCCAAAAATGTGGGGTAGTTTTTTTGCCCCACATGCTCAAACATGCCTAGCGAATAAACCCGATCAAAGCAGCCTTGTAGTTCTCGATAATCTTGATAACTGTACCTAACTGCCAGTCCCCCTTTATAGGTGTTGGCAAAATCCACCTGTTGTTGCGATATGGACACTCCGACAACTTCAACCCCATAGTGCTGAGCAGCAAATCGAGCTGCACCTCCCCAACCACAACCAATATCCAGAACGCGCATACCTGGACTTAGCTTTAATTTATCGAAAACCAGTCTCAATTTGGCAATCTGGGCGTCGGCAAGGTTGTCGGCGGCCTGCCAGTATCCGCAGCTATAGATCAGCAATGGGTCCAGCATGCGCATATAAAGGTCATTGCCCACATCATAATGGCGTTTGCCAACAATAAACGCCCTTTGTGAGGTTTGCAGATTGATAAGCTTTGCCACCCACCTGTGCCAGTTCGATAAAGGAAACTTCAACTGATCGCCAATCCCGTGCCGCAATAGCCGGTAGAAAAACTGGTCCAGAGCCTCACACTCCCACCAGCCGTCCATATAAGCTTCTCCTAGACCCAGTGTTCCCTGTGTCATAATGCGGCCATATAAATGCGAATTACGCACCTTTGGATCCCATATGTTAGGCCCATCAAAGCACACGCCAGCCACAGCAAGTTGTTGGTTAAGTTTTTCTTTAATTAGTCTATCAAACATAGTGCCGCACCATTAACGCAACAGAGCATCCAACTGATCAACAATTCCAGCCCAATCAGCATCATCTCCTTTTACTTGTTGTAAAAAAGACGCCTGCGAGGCAGTCCAAAAGTCGGCATTATGCAGCTCTATATTACCAGCTAGAGGCCTATGACTATTGATAAAGCCTTTGATCGCTGCGTCGGTACTTTCCAGCCCTAATTGATCAAATAGAGCGCTCAGTAAATGGACTGGGGGTTCCATAACTCTCCCGTCATTTTAGTCGGTTAATAACCGCTATTTCTCTTATAGGTCTCATTATAGTTGCCTGTGTGTCGCCTATAATGGCCTACCCAAAATGTGTAATTGGCTCGCCTCAATCTTGCGTTATATTCAGCATACCCCCAATTTCAGCATGCTTCAATGACCGCCCCGTGGGTCGATTATTGTGATAACGCATTCACAATCCATGATAAAGATGGATGTATTTTTCTATAGCACGGTTGTTGTAAGTGATGTTAAATAATGTGCTACTTCAGTGGTCGCAGAGAGGTGCGTCAGCGACTCTGCAGCGCTGTTGTAATTGGTGTTAGTGTTCACGTCATAGGTCCAGGTTTTTCCTTGCGCATCGGTAATGAATTCGATACCAGCAATGTCGATCTGGTTGGTTTGCAAAAATAATTGGTATTGATGGATCAAGGCGTCATCTCGGAATCCATTTATGATGTTGAATTGGTCCTTACTATTCGTGCTTGGGCAGTTGAGAAGGTTCGTGTTGCAGGAATCTGCAGGGCAGAGTTCAAAACCACGGTCTGTATTTACTTTAACCGCATAGATAAATTTTCCGCCGATAAACTCACAACGTGTAATGTAGGCAAGCGGGTTATGAACAAACTGCTGGACAAGGTAAAGCCCGTCCAAAGAATGGGCCAGTTGATCTTTTTTGATGAGGTTGCGCAGGGCTGTAATACTATCTACCAACTGTACGCCTAACCCTTTACCGCCGCGATTAGGCTTGATGATAAAAGGCTCTTGCTGGTGGCTTGCAAGGTGAAGTAATTCTGTAGACGTGCGTGCCACTTGGGTTGTAGGAACCAATACCCCCGCTACTCGTAAAGCCTGGTATTGCCTCAGCTTACTGATCTCTAGATCTAGTGCTCGCGAACCGTTAACGACCTTACGCTGGTGGCTTTCCAGCCAGCAAAGCACCGCTAAGGTATACTCCGGTGCGCTACGATGGCCGCGCGTATGGGATGATGCGCTCATACGGTTGTAGAAGATCCCCAGAGGCGGTGGTTGCTGCAAGTCAAGCTTAACGTGATGCATGTGCCATTCCACATAGTCTAAACCTATGTTAGAAAATGCCTCCCTAAAGGGGGGCATCCAGTCATCATTTTCATGAAGTATATAAATTTTCATGTTGAAAACTCCCATGAGGGCGATGTCACCCTCGATAGCGCACAATACTCAAGATAAAGCCTGGCTTTAGACCCCCACTGAGCAACAGCCTGGATTTGCAGTCCAGAAAAATGGTGCCGCAACCTACCTAATTAGACGCTGCCGAAGAGAATTTGAAGCGCCTGAGAAAGGCTAATCTAAGCACAGTAATTTCATGGTACCCCTCTGAATACCCAAAGTCACTCAGTGATGACCATCACCAGGCACTAGCTGTTGGTGATGCTTAGTGTGACCTCACCCAGTCAATTAGATCGCGAATAATTGTTTGATACTTGGTAACAGCCGGGCTTCTGGCGGTAACTGTTCCGATCTGGTAGGCTGGTATTTGCCAGTTTGTACCAAACAGGCCTGCAGGCCTGAGTTAAGTGCACCGATCACGTCGCTATCTACGTCGTCACCGACCATTAAACAACGCTGTGCCTCGCACCCTGTGGACGCCACCACCTGATGGAAAAATTGGGAACTGGGCTTGCCCATAATAATTGGCGTCACCCCCGCAGCCCACGCCACCCCGGTAATATATGCGCCAGCATCGAGCATTAAGCCATTATCACTGTTGAAATAACGGTTTAAGCCGATGCCAATCAAGGGGGCGCCTGCTTTGCATAGACGAAAGGCCTGATTGAGGGCTTTATATGTGAGAGCCTCCCGGGCGTCTCCCAGTAAGACGCAATTGGGGTTGCCAGTTTGAAGGTGGGCAAACTCATCGACAATCGCTGGGTGCACCAAGAGGAGCGGATGTAAATCACGGGCCTCCATATAGGCCCGAGCTGCACGTGGGGCAGTATAGAGTTCGTCAACGTGAGCAGTGAGCCCCATGTCGATCAAACTCAGCAGAATTTGGCTGTGGCTGACGGTCGCCGTGTTAGTGACAAAGCGCAGCTGCAAGCCTTGCGCTCTGGCTGTGGTAATGCACTCACCCGCACCCGGCAGCATTACGCCTTGGTCATACAGGACTCCACTAATGTCGAGTAATAGGGCATCAAACGTTGGGGCCATGTCACGCCTCCCTATGATCAGTATGATCCCATGATATCACTGGATTAAAAGCGGCGCCAAAAACTACCCGCCATATTTAATCGCTCTAAATTCACTAAACGATTAATTACCATTAAAAAATATTGTTTTTCGCTTCTTGCGTCGTTGGGTACGTGTGTATCGGGACCCCTAGTCCGACTATAATTATCGCGCAAAGATAAAACCGGACCATTCAACCCTTATTTGTCTAGAAGTTGAGGGTCGATTGCACAGTTTTGTACGCAAAAACATGGTGGCGTGAATACCCATTTTTAGTGCGGCTTTCGCTCACCACACCCCTTGCCCTAATATTGGCTAATTACCAATAATTCTACCTAAAGAACATTTTTGACTAAAGGAATTAATAAAATCACTCGATTTCAGGTGTATAATGAATTGAAATTGATCATAGAAGTGGCCGTTTTTGGCCACATAAAAGCTAAAAAATAGGGCGTAAAATTGAAGTATCCGAATTTAAACATAGTTTAACCATGGCTTAGTCCTGGATCGTTATGGGCACCCGTGGTGGAGGTGTATCATGACGTTTTTTGATGCGATAAAGAATCGTTACGAATCCAAACAATCAAAGATCATTTCCCTGAAGGCTTACCTCAACCTTTGTAAAAAGGACCCTGGGGTATACGCTTCTGCAGCCGAACGCATGCTGCTGGCCATTGGCGAACCCGAGGTGGTCGACACGTCGTTAGACCCAGCTCTGAGCCGTATATTCTCTAATAAGCTGATTAAAAAATATCCTAGTTTTACTGATTTTTATGGCTTAGAAGACACCATAGAGCAAGTGGTGGCTCACTTTCGTCACGCCGCTCAAGGGTTAGAAGAAAAGAAGCAGATATTGTATTTACTGGGGCCTGTAGGTGGCGGTAAGTCCTCCGTGGCAGAGCAGCTCAAAAGGTTGCTGGAAGCTGTGCCTTTTTATGCCATAGAGGGCTCGCCTATTTTCGAATCACCTCTTGGCTTGTTTGATGTTGACGAAGATGGCGCCATATTGCACGAAGAGTACGGTATTGCAGAGCGCTACCTAAAGTCGGTCATGTCGCCCTGGGCGGTTAAGCGCCTGCATGAATTTGGCGGCGATCTTAACCAATTTAGAGTTATCAAAATCTATCCATCCACCCTCGATCAGGTGGCTATTTCCAAAACCGAGCCGGGTGACGAAAACAACCAGGATATTTCCAGCCTTGTAGGTAAGGTGGATATCAGGAAGTTGGAAGACTATTCGCAAAATGATACTGATTCCTATAGTTATTCAGGCGGCTTGTGCCGAGCCAACCGTGGCTTGATGGAGTTTGTTGAGATGTTTAAGGCCCCTGTGAAGGTGCTACACCCTCTGTTGACTGCTACTCAGGAAGGTAATTACAACAGTACCGAAGCCATCGGCTCTATTCCCTTTGATGGGATGGTGGTGGCCCACTCCAACGAATCGGAATGGGAGGCCTTCAAAAATAACAAGACCAATGAGGCCTTTATTGACCGGGTCAATATTGTAAAAGTGCCTTATTGTTTACGCTATAGCGAAGAAATTAAAATTTACCAAAAGCTACTTGATAACAGCTCCTTGTCGAAGGCACAGTGTGCCCCAGACACCCTTAACCTGTTGGCTCAGTTTTCTGTTTTGTCGCGTCTTAAAGACGTAGAAAATTCTAGCGTTTATTCCAAAATGCGGGTTTATAACGGCGAATCCCTGAAGGACACGGACCCTAAAGCCAAGCCCATTCAAGAATACAAAGATGCGGCGGGAGTCAACGAAGGTATGACTGGTTTATCCACCCGCTTTGCCTTTAAGATTCTGTCAAAAGTCTTTAACCATGACATCGAAGAAATTGCCGCCAATCCAGTGCACCTGTTTTACGTTTTGCAAAAAGATCTAGAGCAGCAGCAATTCGCGGCCGAAATATACGAGCGTCTAGTGGGTTATCTAAAGGAATACATAACCGAAAAGTACATTAAGTTTATTGGTAAAGAAATTCAAACGGCCTATTTGGAATCCTATGCCGATTACGGTCAAAACATTTTCGACCGTTACGTGACTTACTCGGATCTGTGGATTCAAGATCAGGAATACCGCCATCCCGATACGGGTGACATTTTGGATCGTGCCGCCATTAACGACGAGTTGGAAAAAATCGAAAAACCCGCTGGTATCAGCAACCCCAAAGATTTTCGTAACGAGGTGGTTAACTTTGTACTGCGTACCCGGGCCCAGAACGAAGGCAATAACCCTTCTTGGCTGAGCTATGAAAAATTACGCGTAGTGATCGAGAAAAAAATGTTTTCCAACACCGAAGACTTGCTTCCTGTGATTTCCTTTAATGCTAAAGCGTCCAAAAAAGACCAGAAAAAACACAGCGATTTTGTTAAACGTATGGTCGATAAAGGTTACACCGAACGTCAGGTGCGCTTATTGTCGGAATGGTTCTTGAGGGCTAGCAAGTCGAACTGAATGGAGATTTGCCTATGTTGCATATCATTGATCGACGTTTTAATAGTGCCAATAAGAGCTCGGTTAATCGCCAGCGGTTGATGAAGCGGGTGCAGGCACGCATTAAAGAAGCGGTTGAAGAGGCAGTTAGCAAACGCGCCATGGATGACCTAGGGCGCGGTGGTGAGGTGAGTGTGCCTAAAGCTGACATCTCTGAACCGGTGTTTGGGCACGGCCCTGGTGGCCAGGTTACCCATGTGTTACCCGGTAATAAGCAGTTTCAGGTGGGCGACAAAATGATGCGTCCATCAGGCGGCGCAGGCGGTGGTGGAGCGGGTGGCGGCTCCAGTGATGACGGCCAGTACGAAAATGAATTCACTTTCCAAATTACCCGGGCAGAATACCTAGACTACTTGTTTGATGGTTTAGAGCTGCCTTACCTAGTGAAAAAGGATTTGAGCAAGCAGGAATCTGCTAAGTACCGTAACGCCGGCTTTACTGCTCAAGGGTCTCCAGAAAAACTTAATGTGCTGCGCACCCTGTCGCGGGCCAGGGGACGCCGTATTGCCTTAACCGCCAGTCTTAAAAAACGTATTTTGGCGTTGCAGCTACAGCTTGAAAAGGGCAAGTTAGAAGTTGAAGAGCGTTTACAGCTGCAGGCCGAATTACAACGTCTGCTAAAACGGAAGTCATCGCTGCCATTTTTGGAACAAGTGGATTTACGCTTTCATAACCTCACCAAGGTGCCTAACCCAGCCATCAGCGCAGTGATGTTTTGCATTATGGATGTGTCAGGCTCCATGACCCAAGCCATGAAAGATATGGCCAAACGTTATTTTTTATTGCTGTATCTGTTTCTAGAACGCCAATATGGAAAAACTGAAATTGTGTTTATTAGTCACCATACCCAGGCCCGGGAGGTCGACGACCAAACCTTTTTTTATTCTCGAGAATCAGGGGGTACTATAGTCTCTAGTGCTTTACAGCTCGCTTTAGACATTATCCGACAACGCTACCCCAGCCATAATTGGAATATTTACGTTGCCCAAGCCTCAGACGGTGATAATTGGCCAGACGATAGCGACCGTTGCCAGCAGCTCATTAACGAGCTAGTACCCCTGTGCCAATATTTTACCTACGTAGAAATTGGCGTGCACACAGAAAAACCCCTGTGGTTAAATTATGCTCCCCTTGCCGCTACCCATGGCGAGCATTTTGCCATGCGATCCATCACCAGCGTGAAAGATATTTATCCGGTGTTCCATGATCTATTTAGCCGGGGGAAATCTCCATGAAAGACAAAATTATTACTAATTCCTCCGAGTGGACTATGCCGTTACTGCAACGTTTTGACAGCGAAATTGGCCGTATTGCCGATGCTTTTGGTTTGGATTGTTACAGTAATCAATTGGAAGTCATTAGTGCTGAACAAATGATTGATGCCTATGCCAGCGTTGGCTTACCCATTAGCTATTTCCACTGGTCCTACGGTAAGCAGTTCGAAACCACTCGCGCGCGCTACGAAAGTGGCCGCATGGGCCTGGCTTATGAAATGGTGATTAACTCCTCGCCCTGTATTGCCTATTTAATGGAAGAGAACACCATGGCCATGCAAGTATTGGTGATTGCCCACGCTTGTTACGGCCACAATTCTTTTTTTAAAGGCAACTACATGTTCCGTGAATGGACCGATGCCAGCGCCATTGTCGATTACATGGTGTTTGCTAAAGATTATATTTTACAGTGCGAAGACCAGCACGGTGTGGATGAAGTGGAACAAGTGTTAGATTCCTGCCACGCCCTGATAACTCACGGTGTTAACCGCTATGTACGGCCACCAGCGCTCAGTAAAGCAGAGGAAAAGCTGCGCCAAAAAGACCGCGAAGTGGCCCTGCAAAAGCAGGTGAATCACTTGTGGGTCACCATATCTCAAGCCAGCGAAAAAGACGTGTTAGAGCAGGAGGAGACCAAATTTCCCGTAGAACCAGAAGAAAACCTGCTGTACTTTATCGAAAAAAACTCTCCCATTTTGGAGCCCTGGCAACGTGAAGTGGTACGTATTGTGCGCAAAATTGCACAATATTTTTACCCGCAAAAACAGACCAAAGTCATGAACGAGGGGTGGGCTTGTTTTTGGCACTACACTATTTTTACTGAGTTGCATGCCCAAGGGTTGATTAACGATGGTTTTATGCTGGAGTTTTTTGACATCCATAGCCGCGTATTACGTCAGGCTGACTTCAACAATCCTGCTTATAGCGGCATTAATCCTTATACCCTAGGATACGCTATGATGACCGACATTCGGCGCATTTGTGAAACCCCCACAGAAGAAGACCAGCGGTGGTTTCCCGATTTGGTTGGCAGTGATTGGCAACAGTCCTTGGATTTTGCCATGCGCAACTTCAAGGACGAAAGTTTCATCTTGCAATACCTGTCGCCCAAGGTTATTCGAGATCTGAAATTATTTACCGTGGTCGATGATGAGCGCTTGGACCATGTGCGGGTGTCTTCCATACACGACGAACAGGGATACCAACAGATTCGTGCAGATCTGGCGTCTGAATACAGTTTAAACCGCACCGAACCAAATATTCAGGTGACTAACGTGGCCTTGCGAGGTGATCGCAGCCTGACCTTGCAGCATACCCAAGTGGATGGCCGGCCTATGTCTGACAATACTCATGACATGCTTAAACACGTGCATCAGCTATGGGGTTTTAAGGTGGTTTTGAACAGCGCTGATTTAAATGGTGAAGTAAGCAATACCTACGTCAGCATAGAACCTGAATCCAGCCCTCCATGATCCACGCGCGACAATGAACAGCCCCAATTCCACGCAAGCCAAGGGAACTCAAAGTACAAAAAAACTATATAGCCAAAATGCCGAGTTCTATTGTGGGCCAATTTGACTACCTATCAAACAATTCACTAACCGACCTATGGCGCGCCCATAATGGCCAGCAAACACCTGAATTTAGTTGCTATTCACGCGCTGACAACGGATTTAGGATTGACCACGCCTTAGCCGGCCCAGAAGCCACCAGCCGGTGTATGGCTAGCTATTACGACCATAGCACCCTCGACACGCTAACGGACCACTCAGGGGTTATTGTGGAGCTAACCAAGTAATTCTAGTTCGCGCTTTAGTGTCTCCAGGTTATCACCAGGCTTTAACGATTTAGTGCCGTTAATTAGGGTGCTTATTTGGATTGGTGTTAGCTTGCTAAGTAGGTCAATAGCGAGTTGTGTTTTTACGTCGGTTAGGTCGATGCTGTTCATTTGATGAGTCCTTTCTAAATAAGTGCGAAAGGCTACGGTATCCGCTATTAACATGGCGCGAAAGTGGGTTGACCACCTATTGAGGGACGTTTGGTGTGCTTATTCGACAATGAGTGAAATTATAGTCTGAGGTAGACCATGGGTAGACCGAATGTTGTTTAGATTTTGCTAATTTGGCTGAAAGCCTTGTGTAATGGTGCCCGGAGACAGGCTCATTTCCTATAGAAGGCCCCAAAAGCCTTCATTTAACTGCACTTACAACGATACCAATGGCTTTCCTGCTGGTCAAGGAGGATCTCCACGGTCTACAGTTTGGACTACAAATTAACTTAAAGCCCTGCATCGTCAGCCCATCGAGGTTGGCCTTGTGGGGCTCATTTTATTGTTGTGACACCCGACACGCTCAGATCTCCATAGACTCCCAGATTCACAACCACTCTGATACTGGCATGGCTTACCTAACATCAACGCCTACAGGTGGATCATTTGGCCCACTCAGGGCTAGATTAAACACACGACGTGTACCTCAACCGACAGCTATTCAAGTAGCTCCTTAGGCCATATTATTCAAATGGAGGTGTTACCTGTAACCTGTTGATAACCCTAGGGTTTCTGATCATACCTCTAAGGCAATATCGTGGCCATGACGACCCCTTTTATAGCACTGGACTCATGGTATTGGTCGGTGAATAGGCGCCCCCTTAGGCGGTCTCTATGGAGCTCCTGTGGGGTATTCTGAGGTGGATTCTTCCCTGTTTACCCTTTGTTTCCAGCCAGTCTGTGAGTACAGTCGAGGGGGGTACGGAAATAGTTAAGGTACCTGTATATATTGGTGGTTAATGGTCATGTGCTGGAGAGGTTTAACTGTGGAAGCAGGCCTTAAGAACCCCGATAGACTCTACCCTTTGGGATACATCGGATGTATTGGAGAACTCTTCTGCTGGTGAGGAGAGGGGTGGTGAGGAGAGTCATATCAACTTGCTCCCTTATCTCATCCTCTTCTACTTTCTTTAAAAGGTAATGATAAAGGAGATCAAGAGGAAGGTGTCATTAGGTAAGTAACTTAAAGTACTAGTCACCATGTCCTAAGTAGCCCCTAAGGATCCCAGAAGACTATTAACCCCCCGTTACCCCCATCATGCTCATTGGAGTCTATCGGGGGATTGGGGGGTTGTGGGGTTGTAGTGTAGTATTAGTGGTTCCTGAAGACCCTTGGACCTAGCACCTCATGACTACCAATAATGATCAGTTTGTACCTATCTCTAAAGTATTAAGTGGCGATGTTGATGGTGTCACTGTCAGCGTGGGCGAGATGGCTACACTGATGGAGAAAGGTGTAGTTGGTTACCTCGATGACTATGGACGTCAGGTGTCTTTGAGTGGCAACACACAAGAGGTTGAGATACTTAAAGCCAAAGGTCTTGACCTCTTATCATGGTTGTTTCGTGTGGCCCAAAGCAGGACATCCCCTGAGACTGATGATCTCGCTAAACCTGAGGATGTTGCATGGGTCCTTGTCATACATGCTGAAGAGCTAGTCGGCATAGGTCGCTTTGGGTGGTTTCAAGATCAACTACCTGACTTTGATCAACTGACCGCAAATGTGCCAGCCTCTAGCGATAAGATGCCAGGGAATAAACGAGTGAAGTCACTGAATACTTTGATCTGTGCGTTAGCCTCTATGGCAGGGCTCAGCCTTAAGGATGCCTCAGAAGACTACGAGCTCATTGCGAAGCACATCCGGTCTATAAACCCGCCCGTAGTTAACCTGCAACAAAAGAGAACTGTGGCTAAAGTATTGGAAGAGGCCTATTTCGAGCTAAATTAGTCAGTACATTTGCATATGCAGTCATAACTCTGCATTTGCACCAGAAAGAAATCTCCCGCCCTCAATATACCGTTAGAAGCACAATCATGCTGCTTCGTAACCATTCCAAATGGCTACTTAACGTGAATATTAAGAGGCAATTATGCACACACAATCATCCAACAACGTAGTTTCAATTCCAACTTCAACCCTCCCGACCCCCACATTAAAACCAGCATTACCTGAAATACAATGGTGTCCATCTGAGCTGCCCTCGGCGCTCACGATGACTAGAAAGGTATTACGAGATCAAGATCTGGTGTTTGTGTTCTCCGATCAACTTGTCGAACTGACACACAAGATACCTGTCACAGCCCGAGACATGATTTCGCTTAATACTGGTGAACTTGTGATTAAGCAGATTCAGGAGTGTCGCCTTGGGGAGCTGCTTCTTCAAATGATGAAGTTCGTCAATAAGAAAGGAGACTATATAGCTGCACCGCCAGCTTTAATAAAGTCACTGGTCAACAATCCAGACTTTGCAAAGCCATTAACTGGCCTACTGGAGACCCCGACGATTACACCAGCAGGAGTTAACATGTCCAAAAGTGGCTACAACGAAGCCACCGGTTTGTACTGTAACTTCGGTGAGAAGTTGGTAGAGAGACTAGCAACTAAGGCGACTCATCAAGATGGGATCGATGCTGCAAGAGTTCTGTTCCCCCATCTCTTTATCGACTTCCCATTTAAAGACGAGCTGAACAGAGACGCT
>Ga0209035_10000527_pt1 | contig 15043 bp, 9 predicted proteins | sample MarorgKNORR_S2LV_6_FD_188220 | JGI IMG/M metagenome (GOLD analysis project Ga0209035, IMG submission 188220) | Marine microbial communities from the Southern Atlantic Ocean, analyzing organic carbon cycling - AAIW_A/KNORR_S2/LV (SPAdes) (version 2) | ecosystem: Environmental > Aquatic > Marine >... | reverse complement strand
AATATAATAGAAAAATCAAAAATAATATTATGGAATGGTCCAATGGGAGTTTTTGAAATTAATGAATTTTCAAACGGAACAAATAAAATTGCCAAATCAGTATCAAATACAACAAAAAAAGGAGCTTTTTCATTAGTAGGTGGAGGAGATTCAGTAGCAGCTATAAACAAAAATAATTTGTCAAAAAACATTTCATTTATATCTACAGGAGGTGGATCTTTACTTTACTATATTTCTAATGGGTTTTTACCTGCTCTAAAAATTTTAAATTAAAAAAAATATTGTATAATTTTGATTTAATATTTTTTATGCATTTTGTAAAATTTATTATATTTTTGCCAATATGAAAAAAATAACTATACTATTTTTATTTATATTTTCATCGGTTATTACTTACTCTCAAGAATTTGAATTTGATTTTCTTCCTTCGGGTTTAAATGAGGAAATTCTTGAAAATGAAAATTATATAAAACCTCATTTTCTTGGTAGTGCTGTCGCAAATAAAGTTAAATTATTAGAACTAGCCTATAAATGGGTGGATCCACCTACAGCTACTAGATTAAATAGTATGATTAGAATAGAAAAACAACCTATATATTTTGCTATGTCAAGAATAATCGCAACAAAATATTACAGAAAAAAAATTAATGGAAATGAATTAACAACAGAAGAAGCAATAAAACAAATATCTGAAATCTTAGATATTGCAATTATGATTAGATATCAAGATACAAAAGAATTTGAAAATTATATTCGAAGTCTTAACGGTGACAGAATTGTAGAAGTTTTTACTAAAAATGTAAAATTATCTTACTTTTAATCACTTAGGTATAAGCCTATATAAATAAATTGTTAGTAAACCAAAAATAATATTTGGTAACCATACTGCTAACAAAGCATTTAAAGAACCATTCTCAGCAAAAGCTCTAGACATCATAAAAAATATAATAAAAGTAAATGCTATTAAAAAGCCAAGAGCAATTAGAAAACCTGTTCCTTGTCTTGATTTTTTTGAAGCCAATATAGCGCCTAATAATACCAATATTATAACGGTAAAAGGTTGAGCATACCTCATATACTTTTCTATTTCATAAATATTTAAATCGTCAGCTCCCCTTAATTTTTGTAACTTGATAAAATCATTAAGTTCTCCCATAGTAAATGTTTCACTTAGTCTATAGTTATTATCAAAATCATTTGGATTTAATAATAATGTTGTATCAAGTTCAAATCCATCAAGAATAGATTCTCCATTTTCATTTAAAGTTCTTAATCTCCAAGATTTAAGTTTCCAACTTTCATTATCCCTATCCCATATTATTTGTCTAGCAAATAACTTTCTTTTTAATTTCAGACCGCTAAATTCTTCAAGAGTTACATTATACCCAATATCCATATTATTATCATACCTCTCTAAATATAAGTATGAATTATCATCAACTTTAAAATGTACATTTTTATCAGAAAAAAAATAAGGACTTTTTATGTACATAACCTCAAACATTACTCTTTCTTTATTTAAATGAGGTATAATCCAACCATTTAATATAAAACTCATAATAGCAATTAGAAGTGAACCATAAAAAAAAGAAGAGATTATAGCTTTTAAACTTTTTCCTGATGACAATATTGCTATAATCTCAGTTCTCATTGCTAACTGAGCTGTCACATAAACGGTTGCAATAAATGCAGTTATAGGAGTAATTAAACTTGAAATATATGGAACAAACCCATAGTAATATCTTAGTATTTCAAAAAATGTCAATTCATTTTTAATGAATTTATCATTTTTTTCTGTAAAGTCAATTACAACAATAACAAGGACTAAAATTCCTACAACAAAAAGAAATGTTTTTAAAAATTTTTTAAGAATATATTTATTTAAAATACTCACGATTAAATTTTATGACTTATTTTTTTTATCATTTCAACTTTCCACAAATAAAAACTATCATCCAAAATATGAATTCTAGATTGATTAATTAACCACATATAAAATTGTAAGTTATGTATACTTGCAATTTGAGATCCTAACATTTCTTTATTAATTATTAGATGTCTCAAATATGCTTTTGAATAACTTTTACTAATTTCTCCTAAATTTACATCAATTGGTGAAAAATCATTTTCCCACTTCTTATTTTTAATATTTATAGTTCCTTCTGAAGTAAATAACATCCCATTTCTTCCATTCCTAGTTGGCATAACACAATCAAACATATCTACACCAAGAGATATACACTCTAAAATATTTTCAGGAGTACCAACTCCCATCAGATACCTAGGTTTATTAACAGGCAATCTCTGACATACTAAATCAGTATTTTTGTATAATAATTCTTTAGGTTCTCCAACAGATAAACCTCCAATAGCATTTCCAAATAATTTTTTTTCACTAATATAATCAGCAGATTTTTTTCGTAAATCTTCAAAAACACCACCCTGAACTATAGGAAATAAAAATTGTTTTTTGTTATAAACCTTCTTATAAAGACCATGTCTTTTAATAGATCTATCTAACCAATTATGAGTTATTTCCAAAGATTTTTTTGCATAAGAATAATCTGAAGGATATGGTATACATTCATCTAGAACCATTGCAATATCAGACCCAATAATATTTTGAATATCAATAACATTTTCAGGAGAAAAAAAGTGTTTTGATCCATCTATATGAGAATTAAAATAAACACCTTTTTCTTTAATTTTTCTATTAGCTGATAATGAAAAAATTTGATATCCACCTGAATCAGTAAGTATAGGTTTTTCCCAATTAATAAAATCATGTAGGCCTCCAGCACCTTTAATTATTTTATTACCAGGTCTTAAATAAAGATGATAAGTATTTGATAAAATAATTTCTGCATTAACATCATTTATTAATTCTCTTTGATGAAGACCTTTTACAGTACCAAGCGTACCAACAGGCATAAAAACAGGAGTATTTATTACACCTCTATCAGTCTTGATTTTTCCAATTCGTGCATTTGATTTTAAAGATGTATGTAATAATTTGAAAAACATTTTATAGTTTCGCTAAATAATCTCCAATATTAAAACCATTAATGAATAAAAAAAGAAATTTTTCTAAAAAAGCGTTAAGAGATTTTAAATTAATAGACCTTGCTATTAAATTTAATGATCAAAATGCCTTTAAAAAATTGATGAATAATTATAAAAGTTTAATATATTTTACCATACTAAAAATGATTAATAATACGGATGATGCTGAAGACTTAACCAATGAAGCTTTTTCAAAAGCGTTCAATAAATTAAATAAATTTAAAAAAGACTACACTTTTTCAACTTGGCTTTTAAGAATAGCAATAAACAATACAATTGATTTCATAAGAAAGAAAAAAATAACTACAACAAGTATAAATAGATCTTTTAAAAGTGAAGATAGAAAAGACTTTGAAATAGAAATAAAAGATGAAACCATGAATCCAGGTGAAAAAACAATACATAAACAAAAAGTTCATCTAGTTAGGAAATACGTTTCAAAATTACCAAGTAAATACAAACAACTAATTATTTATCGATATTTTGATGAATTATCATATAAAGAAATTGCAAAAAAAACTGTATCACCACTTGGTACAATTAAAGCTCAACTATTTAGAGCAAGAGAATTATTATTTAAAATTCTAAAAGATAAAAAATCAATAATTTGAAAGATTTTAAAAAATTAAAAAAATATTTTCCAGAATTATCAAATAATAAAATTGATAAATTCAAAAATCTTTATAGTATTTATAAAAAAATAAATTCAAAAATAAATCTAATATCTAGAAAAGATTTTGAAAACTTTTATCTACATCATATCATCCACTCATTAAGTATTGTAAAACTCAAAATAATTAATAATGATAAATTAAAAATTATAGATTTAGGGACAGGGGGAGGATTTCCTGGATTACCATTAGCTATATATTATGATTCTAATGAATTTATATTAATAGATTCAATTAAAAAAAAAATTAACTCTATTAAAAAAATTAAAAAATTAATAAAAATTAATAATATTAGCTTAATAAATAATAGAATTGAAAATGAAAGTATTAAAGGTGATATAATTCTTTCGAGAGCAGTTTCAAACTTATCAAATATCTATAAATGGTCTAAAGATTGCATTAATAAAAAAGGATTAATAATCAATTTAAAAGGTGGTAATATTGATAATGAATTAAAAAAATTAAACAAAAAATCTAAAATATTTAATCTATCAAAATATTATAGTGAAAAATTTTATGAAACTAAAAAAATTGTTTTAATTCAAGTATAAAAAAGAAATAAGATTAGTTACATTTATCGTTTAACAATTTCTGATGTATTTAACTTTTGATTCTGAAACAACTGGGTTACCAAAAAATTTTAAAGCCCCGATATCTGACAGTGAAAACTGGCCAAGGCTTGTTCAATTAGCATGGCAAATTAATGATAAAGAAGGTAAATTAATAAATAACAAGTCCTTCTTAATAAAACCTGATAATTTTACCATACCATATAATTCAGAAAAAATTCATGGGATTTCAACACAGATTGCACTAGAAAAAGGAATTGGGTTAATAATTGCCTTAAAAGATTTTGAAGAAGATCTAAAAAAATGCAAATACATAATTGGACATAATATAAATTTTGATAAAAATATTCTTGGTGCTGAATTTTATAGAAAAAATATAGAAAGTAATCTACTCAATAAAATAAGTATCGATACTGGTCATATTTCAAAACAATACTGTAACCTAAAAGGTGGTTTAGGAGGAGGGTTAAAAATGCCAAAACTTATAGAACTTTATGAAATATTATTTGGGAAAAAATTTTCTGATGCCCATGACGCTTCATACGATGTAAATGCAACAGCAAAATCCTTTTTTTACTTATTAAAAAAAGAAGTATACTCTAATGAAGATTCATCTTCTAAAAAAGTCTTCTATGAAGAACCTAAACTTAAAATATCTAATTTTTCAAAAAAAGAAATAGATATAGCAGTATCAGAAAAAAAAATAGATATAGATATAAAATCAGATTTTATTCATCTACATAACCATAGTCAATACTCAATACTTCAAGCCACCTCGAGTATAGAAAAAATTATAGAGAAAGCTAAAGAATATAAAATGTCTTCAGTAGCCATAACAGATTTAGGTAATATGTTTGGAGCATTTAAATTTAACAAAATAGCAAGAAAAAATAAAATTAAACCTATTTTAGGGTGTGAATTTTTTGTATCAGAAGAAAGAAAAAAAATAAAATTTACTAGAGATAATCCTGATAAAAGATCAAATCAAATTTTATTAGCAAAAAATAAAGAAGGATATAAAAATCTTACTTCATTAACCTCTTTATCTTTTACAGAAGGGCTTTATGGGCAATACCCTAGAATTGACAAAAAATTAATTTATAATAATAGAAAAAATCTTATTGCACTTTCAGGAAATATTTATGGTATTATTCCACAACTTATATTAAATCAAGGAATTGATAAAGCTGAAGAAGAACTAAAATGGTGGCTTGATACATTTAAAGAAGATTTTTACTTAGAAATAAATCGACATGGTCTAGATGAAGAAGAACATTTAAATGAAGTTCTAACTGATTTTTCCAAAAAATATAATGTTAAAATAATAGCTGCAAATGATGTATTTTATCTAAATAAAAATGATAGTACTGCTCATGACATTTTACTATGTATAAAACAAGGAGAATTCATATCTACTCCAATAGGAAAAGGAAGAGGAAAAAGATTTGGATATAAAAATCAAGAATACTATTTCAAATCTCAAAAAGAAATGAAAACACTTTTTTCCGATATACCACAATCCATCAGTAACATCAATGAGATAATTAATAAAATAGAAAACTATGATTTAGAGAGAGAAGTTGTTCTTCCAAAATATCAAATTCCTGATACATTTAAAAAATCTAAAAATATAACTGAAGATCAAAACGAATTTCTAAAAAAATTAACCTACGATGGAGCAATAAAAAAATATAAAAAAATAAATCTAGAACTTGAAGAAAGAATAAAATTTGAACTTAACACAATAAAAAATACTGGATATCCAGGATATTTTCTTATAGTTCAAGACATAACCAATAAAGCAAAAGAATTAGGGGTAACTGTTGGTCCAGGAAGAGGATCAGCAGCTGGTTCTGTAGTAGCATATTGCATTGGAATTACTAATATTGATCCAATAAAGTATAACCTTCTTTTTGAAAGATTCCTTAATCCAGATAGAATATCACTACCTGATATAGATATAGATTTCGATGATGAGGGAAGAGATAAAATTATTGAATACGTCATCAATAAATATGGTTATGATCAAGTAGCACAAATTATTACATATGGTAGTATGGCTGCAAAATCTTCAATAAGAGATGCGGGAAGAGTTCTTGAATTACCACTTTCAGAAACAGATAAATTAGCAAAATTAATTCCTGAAAGGCCAAGTATAAATCTGATTGATTCTTTTAAAGAAGTTCCCGAACTTTCTGAAATCAGAAAGCAAAAAACACTTCAAGCAGAAGTATTAAAACAAGCAGAAATAATAGAAGGATCTCTTAGAAATATAGGAACACACGCGTGTGGTATTATTATCACGCCTGACAAATTAACAAATTATATACCTGTATCTAAATCCAAAGATTCAGAACTTTTAATAACTCAATTCGATAATAGTGTTATTGAATCTGCAGGAATGTTAAAAATGGATTTCTTAGGATTAAAAACTCTATCAATACTAAACACAGCTGTAAAAAATGTGAAACTAACAACAGGGAAAAAAATTGATTTGGATAATTTAAAACTTGATGATCCTAAAACATATGAATTATTTCAAAGTGGATATACAAATGGAACATTCCAATTCGAATCATATGGTATGCAAAAGCATTTAAAATCTCTTAAACCTGATAGATTTGAAGATTTAATTGCCATGAATGCTCTATATAGACCAGGACCAATGGAATACATTCCTAACTATATAGCAAGAAAACACGGGAAAGAAAAAATAGTATATGACTTACCAGAAATGGAAGAATTTTTATCTGAAACATATGGTATTACTGTATACCAAGAGCAAGTTATGCTCTTATCACAAAAATTAGCAAACTTTTCTAAAGGAGAAGCTGATCAATTAAGAAAAGCAATGGGGAAAAAAGATGCAAAATTATTAGAAAAACTAAAACCTAAATTTTTTGAAGGTGGACAAAAAAATAATTTTAAATCTAATATTTTAGAAAAAATTTGGTCTGACTGGCAATCTTTTGCTGCCTATGCGTTCAATAAATCTCACTCCACATGCTACTCAGTAATTGCGTATAAAACTGCATATATGAAAGCAAACTTTAAAGCAGAATACATGGCTTCAGTTCTTACTCATAACCAAAATAATATTGAAAAAATATCTTACTTCATGGATGAATGTAAAAAACAAGACATTAAGGTACTAGGTCCACAAATTAATGAATCAGCACATGATTTTGTAGTTAATAAAGAAAAAGAAATACTTTTTGGATTAGGTGCTATAAAAGGATCAGGTAATGCGGCAGTAAACTATATCATTAAAGAAAGAAAAATAAATAACATATTCAAAGACGTCTTTGATTTTATTTGCAGAACAAATTCTAGAGCAGTAAACAAAAAAACATATGAAGCATTAGCTCTTGCCGGAGCATTTGATTGTTTCAAAAAAATTAGTAGAAGACAATACACACATGCTGAAGAATCAGAAAAATCCTTAATAGAAAAAGCAATAGTATATGCTAATAAAATTCAGAAAGAAAAAGATACAAAACAAACATCTTTATTTGGAGGTTCTAACGGAAGTGATATACCACAACCACCAATTCCTAATATAAAACCATTCAGTAAAATTGAAAAACTTAAAATCGAAAAAGAGATACTAGGACTTTATATATCGGGACATCCTCTTGATAAATATAAATTTGAAATAAAAAATTTATGTAATACAAGCTTCAAAAAATTAAAAGATAATTATAAAATCAATGGTAAAACTAATTTAAACACTGCTGGAATTGTTACTGAAGTACAGCATAAAATTTCTAAAAATGGAAAACCATACGGTAGTATTACAATTGAAGATTTTGATGATTCTTATAATTTTTTATTTTTTAGTGATGACTATATAAGATTTAAAAATTATATGGAGTTAGGTTGGTTCCTATTTTTATCTGGTAAAATGAAAAATAAGTGGAACAATCCTGAAGAATTAGAATATAAAATTGATGATATAAAACTACTAACCAAAGTCAGAGACGATCTAATTAAAGAATTACATTTAAAAATCAACATTGATGACATAAATTCAGAAATTATTGATAATCTTGAAAAAGACTTAAAAAATAGTAAAAAAGGGAACTGTCATTTAAAAATAACAATCGTATCAAATGACAATGGAAAGACCTTATCTCTAGATATGATATCTAGAGAAAAAAAGATTTCTATAAACGATAATTTTCTTAAATCTATAGAGAATAATTCGAGTATTGAATATTTCATATCAAAATAATAATTCTTTTTATTTATCCTATATATTTGCAAAAAAACTATGGGAAAAACACTAGAGATCACAGATTCAAACTTCAATGATGTTATATCTAAAAATAAAACTGTTTTAGTAGACTTTTGGGCTGAATGGTGTGGCCCATGTAGAATGATTGGTCCTATTATTGAAGAATTAGCAAATGAATATGAAGGAAAAGCAATAATTGGAAAATTAGATGTAGATAGTAATCAGGAATCAAGCGTTAAGTATGGGGTAAGAAGTATTCCTACTATTCTAACATTTAAAGATGGTGAAATTGTTGATAGACAAGTTGGAGCAGTTCCTAAAGAAACATTAACAAATATTATAGACTCTCAACTATAATTATTTATTACATATATTTTTATAAGAACAATACTTACAGACATCATGATCATCAGTCTGAGAAAAAGGGATATCTCTATTAAAAATAGTTTTGATTGTATCAACTAATAAACTTTCGAAATCATTTAAATATTCCCTTACATCATTAATTTTATCGTTTCTATTAAAGAATAATCTAGAGTCAAAATTAGTAATACTCATTTCTCTTATGTTATTTAATCCAACACTAATTGGTTCTTCAAAACCCCTTGCATTAATATACAATAAAGCATAAAATAATAATTGAAATGCTGCATCATTTCTATCATTTTTATCAGATGAAAATAAAGAATCTATACTTTTAATTCTTTTTCTGTCTCCACCAGTTTTATAATCTATTATTCTTACAACACCATCTTTTCTTTCAATTCTATCTATAAAACCAGAAATATTAACAATTCTTTTTGCATCTATTTTAAGTTCTTTCTTATATCCAGAATTTTTATTTCCTTCAAGAGCAATTAACTCAAAAGGAGCATTTTTTTCATCAAAAGAAATAATTTTTGTAACATAATCCTTTATGATTTCAAACAAAATAACGTTATGACCTTCAATCAAGAATTCACTTTTAGACTTTAACTTAAAATATTTTTTTGTTACCGACATGATAGCTCCAGAAATACTATTTTTAATTTTAAAAAAATCATTCTTTTCAATTATCTTACTATTCTTACTCTTAATTATATCTTGATATAAAAGTTCAAGAGCATTATGTGATAAATTTCCAAAAACCATTTTATCTATTTGATCTACATAAGGCATGATTTCTTTAATATTTGCAACATACTTATAATAAAATTTAAGTGAACAACTAACATATTCTTTTATAGCAGATGGAGAAATATACCCTTTACCACTAAATCTATTATTTAAATTTTTAAGCATATCATCTGTCTTTAGAATAGAAATGTTATTTTCCATGTTAACACTTATATCATTAGAAATAGAAATATTATTTATTGAAAAACGAGATTCTATTTGAAGCTGTTTAACGTATCTACTAAGTTCTCCCTTAGAATCAAAATCAGACTTATTATTATAAATAAAAGTCACATTTTTAGCTCTTTGAATTACTCTATAAAATAAATAACTATAAATTGAGTCTATGGTATCGCTAGTTTTAAGTTTAAATCCTTTCCTAATATTAAAAGGGATAAAAGAATTGTTTAATGATTTTCTAGGTAATTCCCCTTCATTAACACTTAAAATAAAAACTTGATCAAAATCTAAATTTCTTGATTCTAAAACTCCCATAACCTGAAGACCACTCAATGGCTCTCCAGAAAATGGTATCTTTGTAAGTTTTGAAATTTGAGAGAGAAGTTTTGATAAAACTTCAACAGACTCTATATCAAAATCTATTTCTACTAACCTGTCAAAGAGTTTATGAAAATAGATTAAATATTCTTTATCTAAATTACCAAAATTTTCAATTTTTTTATAAAATAATTCTATTACATCACTTAAATTATTTATAATGTTATTAGAAGAATTAAAAATTATATTCAACAAGGTAGATGTTGAAATAAAATAACTATGAGGAATATAAATAAGTTTTTTACTATTTAACTCATCTATAAATGAATTAGAAAAATCCTTATCATACTGATATACATAAGGATGAGAAATTAGCTCCACAATATCTTTATAATAACTCGATTTCTGATAATTTCTAACAGATGAATTTTTCTTAACTTTTAATATTATTTTAATCAAATCATATAATGGAGTTTCTGAAAGTGGAAATCCCATAGTAACATTAATTTTATTTATTGAACTTGGAATAGAATTTAGAACAGGAAATAAAAGACCTTCATTTGGCAAAAGAACAAGAATTTTATCTGCATCAAAATCTTTCTTTTTTTTTATATTTTCAAGTAAATTACCTAAAACCTTAGCCTGTCCTACTTGAGAACCAACTCCTACAGAACAAAATTCTTTTTCTATAGAGTTAAAATTATTTGGTATTACCTTCGGAAAAGTCGAATACAAAACTTTGTCTTCTTTAAAAGCTCTAAATGATTCTCCCGCCTCTTGCTTATAATCACTAAAATAATAATCATCAAAATCCCAAAATACCATAGCAGAATAATTTTTAATAAAAAATTTTATAAATTTTTTTTCAGCATTTGAAAGCACACTAAATCCTACAAAAAGATAATTTACACCTTCATTATGATTTATATTTACACTTAGGTTATCTACAACATCCCTATAAACAATTCCCTTATAGGCCAATTTTTTCTCTCTAAGAACTATCTTAAAATCTTTATAGACTTTAAGCAAAATTTTCCATGTTTTATGAAAATTTCTCTGGTTGATGCTCATCTTTGGAAAAAACTTTGTCCAAAATGATTTTATTGATTCATAATTTTCTTTATCCATAAAATGAAAAGTTTCTTCTATCTCTTTCTGATCTTTTATGGACTTAAAGATCTTAGACTCATCTTGAAGACTCTGGTCTATGTCTTCAAAATCATTTATTAACATCTGACCCCAATAGTAAAATTTTTCAAAAGACACGTCTACTTCATCATCCTGATACTTTTTAATTATTTTAAAAAGAATATGATTTAAAATGATATTATCAGCTACATCATCACAAATTTTTATATTGCTATACATTTGAACAAACTCCTCTAAAGTTCTTATTTTAGGTGACCAAATAGTATTTTTTGCTTTTTTAGATAATGCCTTTTGAAAATATAGTCCTGCCCTCCTATTTGGAAATACTATATACAAATTCTCAAAATTTTTATATTTCTTATACGTATAATTAACTACCTCTTCTAAAAAAAATCTTTTACTCATTTACAGAAATTAATTTGTTAGAATCTAAATATATCAAGTAACCACTCACATTTTTGTAGTGCAAAAACTTAAGAAGATTTTTATAATTTATCACTTGTTCTCTATGAAAATCTTCTTCTTCACCGGTTTTATAATCTAAAACCACAAGATGATTTTTTTCAATCTCAACTACCCTGTCCAGTCTGAATACTTCTCCATTTTTATCAAGGACTTCTATTTCATTATTAGATTTTTTATCTGGATTAAAAAATGGTCTTATGTCTTTATTTTTTAATATTTTATTAAGAAAATATTTAAAATCTTTTCTCTCACTGGAAACAATAATATTTTTATTTACAGAAATATCAAGACCTTCTTCTAAATCATTAAAACTTTTTATATGATATAGTATATTATGAATTTTTTTTCCTCTTTCTATCAATTCTTTCTGTTTTTCTGAAGTTATAAGTTCATCCAATGTTTTTTTAATTCTTACTCTACCATTCCATGGAGAAGAAATATAAGATTCCATTACATAAGATTTTTCATGGATACTACTATGTTCTTTCTTTATAAGATTTCCAGATTCGTACAACATAAAATCTTTCTTTTCTATAAGTTTATTTTCTAAATGCTTATACAACACGTCAGAAACGTTACTAATTAAACTTCCTTTCTTCCTAGAATGAATAAAAAGTGCAGACCTTGGTCTTGTTAGTGCAACATATAGAAGATTAATGTTATCATTATATGCCTTTATTTTCTCCCTATAAAACTCTTCTAAATAAATAGTATTAGGATGTTTAGACTTGTACTTTAAAGGAAAAGGAAATTCAAAATTCGAGTCTAATTTTTTAAGATCTACCCACAAAAACTTATCTTTTGACCCTCTAGTATCATGGTCAAGCTTCCAATCACAAAATGGAATTATTACGTTCTCAAATTCCAAACCTTTAGACTTATGAATTGTTATAAGACTTATAGCATCAATTTGTTCAGAGATTTCTAAAGTTTTATTATTATTCTCTTCCCACCATTTTAAAAAGGATATAAGGTCACCATTGTTATTTTTTTTAAATTCCAATACTATATCCTGAAAAGATTGCAAATAAGGAATTTGATCTGAAAGACTATTTAATTTGAAAATTCTAATAATACGCTCTACCATTTCATAGATTGGTAACCTCGAAATAGTATTTATATCTCTATAAAATTCTTTAGGAAGTTCTTTTAGCTTATCCTCATTAGTAAATACAAAGTGAGAGCTGTTTTTAGATTTTTTTACTTTATTACAATAAAAATAAACAATTTCAGAAAGTGCTAATCTATCTTTAAAATTAATAAAATATCTAAAAATGCTAATACAAAAACGAACAACAGAAGCCGATTTTATATCTAATGCATCTGCAGATACATGAGTATAATTATACGTAGAATTTTTATTTAAAGACTCTAAAAGTAGAGCTTCTGCTATAATTTTTGCCTCTTTATTATTTCTTACTATTATTCCAATATCTCCAGGAGAAGATCCTAAATCCTCTAAATATCTTATTGTATCAAGAGTAAAACAAACTCCTGCTTCGTGAAATGTTTTATTAGAAAGATTAAACTTTACCTGTACAAATCCTTGATTTTTATTCTCCTGTATAACTTCTTGTATAAGATCATCGTTATATATCTTTTTCAATTCAGAACATATATTTTTCTCAGAAAATATTTTAGATATTTCTGAAAAAAAGGTATTGTTAAAATCTACTATCACTTCAGCACTTCTCCAGTTATTTTTTAAGTAATTCACAGAAATCAATTTAGAATCCATATCATCATGAACACTTTTCTGCATAATAGTAGATTTTGATCCCCTCCAACGATAAATGCTTTGCTTTATATCACCAACAATAAGATTTTCATCTCCAGAACTTAGAGATTCATGAATCAATGGTTTAAAATTTTCCCACTGAAAAAGACTTGTATCCTGAAACTCATCAATTAAAAAATTGCTAAATCTGTTTCCTACTTTCTCAAAAATAAATGGTACGTTATCATTACTAATTATCTCTTTCAGTAACTCAGAAAGATCTGAAATTAAAATCACCTCATTCTCATCTCTATAATCAATAACATTTTTATATAATTCACCCAAAATCCCAAAAGCATACAAATAATTATTTAACTCACTTGCAGTATTATAAGAAACTATACCATTTTCATAGATACTTATAAGTTCTCTAAATGGAACCATCAATTCTTTTTCAATAAACTTTTCCAATTCATATTTTCTATCAAAAGACTTACTAATCCAATTTTCTGATGAATCCAAACATTTCATAATCCTAATTCCAGGTTCTACAATTACTCCATTAGAAGATTTAAAGATAAAACCTGCAACTCCTAAAGACTTATGGCTAAAATCTTCCACAGAAAAATTATTTGATAAGATAGAATCATAAATTTTATTTGCATTTAATACTACCTCTTTCTTAAATTCTTTCCTTGTTTGATATATGTATGCTTTTAGCCTTTTTACGTCCTTAACATAATTTGCATTTTTAAGTTTTGGGACAAAAGCCTTGTACTCCTCTGAAAAAAGATTTTTCGCAATATTTTTAATCTCTTGCACTACGAGAAAATCTTTCTCCTGAGATAGTCTTTCACGAGAAAACTCTGTTAACCATCTTGAAATAGGGCTACCTTTTTCTAGATTAGATAAAAATCTTTCTACAACCTCATTTATTACAAGTTCATGATCCATCTCAATATTAAAAACTCCCCTAAACTTTAAATCCCTAGTAAAAGATTGAATAATTCCATAGAAAAATGTATCTATCGTACTTATTGAAAAATAAGAATAATTATGGATGATAGAAGTTTGAAGCTTTGTAGCTCTTTCAATTATCTCCTCATGATTCACATTATAATACTGAGAAAATTCTATAATTAATTGCTTTTCTTTTCCCTTTTTAATATCATCTATCATCTCAAGAATTCTAGATTTCATCTCTTCTGCTGCCTTATTTGTAAACGTAACTGCAAGTATTCTTTTGAAATAAAATGTACTCTTAAGAGCTAGTCGTATATAGTTCTTTGATAACGCATATGTTTTACCAGAACCTGCCGATGATTTATATACTAAAAAAGGCTTTATACTCATTTATTTTATGATAAAAGATGATCTACAAAATACAAATAAATGGTAAGAAAAAAATAAGAAAACAAATATTATAATTGAAAAATAAAGATTATTTTGATTTAGAAAACATCCATTTAAAATAATCTTCCTCCTTAAATACATAATCCCAAGAATTATGATTTACATC
>Ga0209035_10000526_pt1 | contig 15047 bp, 10 predicted proteins | sample MarorgKNORR_S2LV_6_FD_188220 | JGI IMG/M metagenome (GOLD analysis project Ga0209035, IMG submission 188220) | Marine microbial communities from the Southern Atlantic Ocean, analyzing organic carbon cycling - AAIW_A/KNORR_S2/LV (SPAdes) (version 2) | ecosystem: Environmental > Aquatic > Marine... | reverse complement strand
AGGAATCACTCCCAATGCAAGAATTGCAGCTCTGTTTGACTGCCCCAAACCCAATTGCCATAGAAAAACAATGCAACAAATTACGATCAATCCAATCGTAATGATTGGTTTAGAATGAGTCGGGTTGTCATCAGCTAAAGGGATCATAACTAAAAATTGCAATTCGGCTTTTTCTCAACCTTGTTATATGCCTCTAGCGCTTTAGAAAGTTGGCTAGCAAGACCACTAATTCTGTTAGCCGATGAAGGATGGGTGCTAGCAAATTCTGGCATCCTTTTTTCTGCATCTTTTTCCTTCATTTTTTTCCATAAACTCATCGTCGCTATGGGATTAAAGCCTGCTTTAGCCATCAAAATAATTCCAGATTTATCAGCATCTGATTCCTGCTCTCTTGCATAAGGTAAATTCAATCCATAAGTTGCCATAACTTGTGACATAGTATTGATCGCGTTAATTTGATTGTTTGCTTCATAGAGGTCGGACTGTGTATAGATCGGCTTGCTGGCTATTTTGCTTGCCACCACAGCTGAGCCTATAAGTGCTCCTACTTGTGTACGTTTTGATCGTTTTGCTCGCTCATAACTGTGTTTATTAGTTACATGAGCTATTTCATGGCCAATAACAGCAGCCAACTCATTAGGGTTACTCGCAACTTCAAAAAGACCTGTATTAACCCCTATCTTACCCGCAGGAAGCACCACAGCATTAGCATCAGGATCTTGAAAAACCTCGATCTCCCAATCAAAGCTGCTATAGGGTTCTTCTATTTGCTTAATGATGTTTCTTGCAACGCAACGAACTAAAGTTCTTTTTTTAAGATCCCTCGATATGGGAATAGAATTTATCATTTGATCCCATTGCTGTTCAGATTGAACTACGATTTCTCTTTCACTAACAAGAAGAGCTGCGTTAAGATTCATTGAAGACAACAACAAGACAATACTAAAGTTGAAAATGATTAATGTGTTGTTTCTCTGTCTAATCATTGGTTATTTTATTTAATCTTTTGTACGACTGGTCTGCACGATAGCTTGATCTAACTAAGGGACCTGCAACCACTTCTTTTAAACCTATTTGATGCCCCAAGAACTCATAATCCCTAAAAGTCTCTGGACTAATATATTGCTCAACAGGCAAATGGTTCACAGTGGGTCTTAAGTATTGTCCGAGCGTAAGTATTTTGACACCACAGTTAAATAGATCAGTCATTGTCTGTTGCATTTCTTCGAAAGTTTCTCCTAAGCCAAGCATTAAACTAGATTTAGTGATTACACCATGTGTAGCAGCATATTCGAGTACTTTAAGAGTCTGCTCATAACCAGCTCTAGGATCCCTGACCCGTTGTGTGAGTCTTTTAACTGTTTCAAGATTTTGTGCAAACACATCTAAACCTGAGTTAAGCAAAATATCTAAATGCTCTAAATTACCTCCAAAATCTGGTGATAGAACCTCAACGGTAACCTTTGGGCAAAGGGTCTTAGTCTCTAGAACACAAGACGCAATATGAGTTGCTCCCCCGTCTTCAAGATCATCTCTATCTACTGAGGTAACAACCACATAATCTAGGTTCATAAATGCAACAGTTTTAGCAATATGCTCAGGCTCGTATGAATCCAACCAACCTTTTGGATTACCAGTATCAACTGCACAGAATCGGCAGGCTCTGGTACAAACACTACCTAAGACCATTAACGTAGCAGTTCTATGATTCCAACACTCTCCAATATTGGGGCACTTTGATTCCTCACAAACTGTAGCCAGCCGATATTCAGAAACTATGGACTTAAGATCACGAAAATTAGCCCCTTTAGGAAGAGGCACCTTAAACCAGTTAGGTTTTATCATTGCGGTTTGATTGGTATTTATCTTTTGGATTTTTATACCATCTTTGATGGCTACTATTCCATCTCTTTGCTTGTATTTTTTGCCGCTTTGGGTTTTAAACATTATGTGTGCACTCATGCTTAGATATTATTTAACATTATATGCATTAATGGCCTTATAAATTATGTTAATAATATGGTTTTTTAATTTATTGCTCAAGACTTTAAGAATAATGGTTATATATATACAAATATTGATTAACTTTTTAAAAGAAGTTTGCCATCATGGAGAGCTTAGTTAAATTTATAGAGAGAAATAATGAATAAACCCAAATTACCTATTTTACAAAGACTTTCTTTTGTCATATATCCTATGGCATTCTTTTTAGTCAGTTCGCCTTTACTAATGGCTCAAGAAGAAAGTGTCGAAGTAGAAGAAATTACAGTGACTGGCTCAAGAATCCAAGACTCAAACATAGTCAGTTCTTCACACATAACAACTGTGGACGCGGCAGCCATAGAGAATAGAGGTCTGACTAGAGTAGAAGATTATCTAAATGACTTACCACAAATTTCACCTGGACAAAGTATTACTAACTCCAATGGTGCAAGTGGTACTGCTTCTGTCAATCTTAGAAATATGGGTTGTGGGAGAACTCTAGTACTTTTAAACGGCAGACGGCTTGCCCCGGGAACAACTGGTGGCGGTAACTGTGCAGACTTAAACAGTATACCTACACTACTTCTGGATAAAGTAGAAGTACTAACAGGGGGTGCTACCTCTGTTTATGGTTCTGATGCTGTTGCAGGAGTTGTTAACTTTGTTCTAGATGAAGACTTTGAAGGCTTTAGATCAAGTGTGACTCATAGTTTCTATCAGCATAAGAATGACAATAGTGACCTAAGAGATTTAGTTTCATCATACGATTATGCATTGGCGGATAAAAACATCACCACTGGAGATACCACAAAAGTAGCGTTCGCTTTTGGTGGTAATATCGACAATGGAAGAGGACATATGACAGCTTTTGTAGAAAAAACTGACACAGATCCAATTCTTCAAGGTGATTTTGATATCTCAGCATGTGCTTTAAGAAGTGGTTATTCTGGTTGTGGTGGTTCTTCAACTATCCCTCCAGGACGATTCGCTGATTTTGGATTATACGGAGCCTATGGTTTTACATTAGCTGATGGAACCTCTCCAAGGCTTGATCACAAAATAGTGGGCAACACTCTTGTTCCCAGAGAAGGACAAGCTTATAACTACAATCCAACAAACTATTTCCAAAGACCTGATACTCGATACAATGCTGGCCTATTTGGTCATTATGATATCAGTGATAATATTACGGCCTATGTAGAATCCAGATACATGAAGTCTGAATCAGTTGCACAAATTGCTTATTCAGGAACGTTTGGAAACATCACTCGCTTTCCTTGTTACAACCCTCTAATGTCAGCACAACAACATGATGTGCTTTGTGGACAATGGGTTGGAATGGGTGGTTCGCATGCTCCAGATTTTGCATCCAGTGCAGCAGCGTTAGCCTACATTTCAAGTTTAGATATTGCTGTGGGTAACGGTGATATTATTGATTACGGTGCCCCAACTTATCACCTCAAACGTAATGTTGAGGGAAACCCAAGACAAGGTGCGTTCTTCTATAAGAACTTTGTTAACACTGCTGGTATAAGAGGAGATTTCAATGACAATTGGTCATATGATCTGAATGTTCAATCCACTAGAGTTGACTACCAAAACGAATACAGAAATGATTTATCAGTTACGGCTATTAATAGAGCGGTTGATATTATTTCAGTTAATGGCGTACCGACATGTGTTTCTGCTTTGAACGGCACTGACTCATCTTGTATGCCTTATCCGTTATTTAATGGAGGTCTTCCAGGCGATGAAGGGATTCAAGGAGTATGGGATGGAGGTCAAGAACTTCAAAACTATATTGCAAATGCCACCTATATTAACGGTAATCTATCACAACTTATCACCGCTGGTTATGTAACTGGTGAGCTTGGATTCTCTGTTCCAGGGGCTCCTGCTAATGCCCAGTTAGTTGTTGGCTTTGAAAATAAGAAAATGAGCTCAGATTACAGGCCTGACTTACCAAGTAGAACAGGAGACAGATCGGGTTCTGGTGGGGCTACATTGCCACTATTTGGTGAATATGATGTCGATGAAGTGTTCTTTGAAATAGCTCTGCCAATCAGAGATAACCTTAGTATGGACTTAGGTGCTCGTTTTGCAGATTACTCAACTGGTGCAGACACTGAAGCCTTTAAGGTAGGTGCTTACTGGACTATTAATGAGAATGTCTCACTAAGAGCTTCATTCCAAACTGCACAACGACATGCAACGATAGGTGAAATGTTTAGTGCGGTATCTGACGGTCTTGTTGACCTAGATTATGACCCTTGTGGAATGGATCCAGACACAGGCGCTGCGCCAATAGCATCAGCAGCTCAATGTGCTCTGACTGGACTGTCTGCAAGTTTTTATGGTACAGATCTAAAATCACCAGCAGACCAATACAACATTAGAGGCGGAGGTAATCCAACTGTATTGCCAGAAGAATCAGAATCATTTACTGCTGGCATAATACTTACACCAGATCGATTCCCAGGGTTGGCTTTGACAATCGATTATTTTGATATCACTGTTGAAGACGGTATTGGTAATGTCAGTGCAAAGACTGCTTTGGACAAATGTATCGAAACTGGAGCAGCAGGATTTTGTAATCTAATCAATCGACATCCTACTAATGGAACTCTATGGTTAAGTGGTGGTTATATCAGTACTCAGCTAACTAATATTAGTGAAGAATCCACAAGAGGTGTTGATATCATCTTTGATTACACAATGGACACCAGATTTGGTTCGCTCGCATTAGAAGGGGTCAGTACTTTCTTGGACAGCTATGAAATAATAGAGCTTCCTGGAGAAAGTGCTATTACCTGTGCAGGCAATTGGGGTGGATCATGTGGTAAGAATCCAATGCCTGACTTTATGGGTACTTATACCGCAACCCTATCCACTAACCACAATACAGATATTGTTCTTGGTCTTCGTCATTTAGGAGAAACCGATGATCTAAATGCTAATGACATTGATTTTGACTCCTTTACGTATTTTGATTTAACTGCGAATTATTATGGTATTGAAAATACGAAATTAACTGTGGGTATTAGTAATCTGATGGATAAAGAACCAGGATATACTTCTGATGCAGGAACAGCGCCAGGAAATGGTAATACATTCCCTGCCTATTTTGATGCCTTCGGAAGATATATTTTCTTAAACCTTACCTATGGTATTAACTAATCAACGTAAGAAGCTGAAGTAAGCAAAAAGGGCGGTTAATAGCCGCCCTTTTTTTATTAGATAAGCTTGATTCAAATTACAGTAAGCACAACCTACAAATTTAAATTGGTTAAAACTCTGAAATAAATAAGGGTAAGTGATTCCCACTGTTGTATATTTACAACATTTAGTATCAATTTTTTACTTGGTTATGTTAGTAAATATCCACGTCTTGGATACAATTCATCCATTAGTATTGTATGAAGTAACTTAATGTTACCCAGTGCGATTACTTGTCCTTAAAATTAGGGGAAAATATAATGAAAATAACAACTTTGAAAAGCTTGTTTGCTGGGTCAATCCTGACCTTGTCAATAATGGCTTTAGCTCTTGTTAGCTCACCAGTCTCTATGGCTCAGGATGATCAACAAGAAGCCGGCGAAGTTGAGGAAATTACAGTTACGGGTTCTAGAATCAAAAGAGATTCTATTAACTCTTCAGCTGTAGTTACCACAATAACTGCCGAAGATATAGAAGAGAGCCAAGCTTTAATTCTTGCTGATGCTCTTAGAATGTCAACATACAACACTTTTGGTTCATTTGGACCGACTGCAGGTAGCAGCGCTATGTCTAACGCTACTATAAGTGTTAGAGGACTTGGATCAAGTCGAACTCTAGTGCTTATGGATGGTAGAAGAATGCCTGGATCACCTCACCTTGGTGGTGCCGGTGCAGTCAATATCAATATGATTCCAACCGTTGCCGTTGAAAGAGTGGAAATTCTTGCAGATGGTGCATCATCCGTTTACGGTTCTGATGCGATTGCAGGGGTTATAAATGTAATTACCAAAAAGAATTTCGATGGATTACAACTCCAATATCGAAGAGGTGAACGTGATAGAGACGATGGTGCTGAAAATTCAGTATCAATGATCTATGGCTCAACTAACGATAAAGGTTATATCACTCTAATGGTAGAACATGACATTAGAGACGAAATCTACTTGAAAGACAGATGGTACACTGCAGCAAGAGCTTCAGACCAAAACGGGGACGGGGTCATTGACCTATATAACGAAACCTATGGTCTAAGCTGGTATTCTCAAAATATTGCTGACCCAGTAACAGGAAACATTCATGCAGCACCAACGTGTCAGGGGAACATTGATGGTTCAACTACTCCTTGGTGGGGTGGTGACTTTGGCGGGGCCGCTTTTGGTCAAGGCGCTACAGTTATTCCTTCTTATGCTGGCGCAGGTCCAACAGGGATTTGCGGATACGCATGGGCTGATATCATGGTCCAGGACGCTGGGTTGTTCAGAGATACTGTAACCAGTAATCTGCAACATCAAATTACTGATAAAGTAAGCATCTATAACAGAACTAGTTTTGTTAGAAACGAATCAGTTGGGCGTTTTGCGCCTCCTGCTGCTCGTTACCCTGGAATCCTAGCTGATGATCCAGCTAACCCATATGACGAAAAAGTCACTGGTTACTGGAGATGGACTGGAATTGGTAATCGAGGTATGCACTATGTTGACCAAGCTACTGACGTAGCAACAGAGTTAGAAATTGAGATTTCTGACAATATTGATTTAACTATTGGTCATCAAGTCAACAAGTTTTATGGAACAGACATTGGTCGATACTATCTTGACTATGCAGGTTTGGATTCAAACCTCTATAACGAGGTAGCATTTGGTTCAGAGGCAGGTCTTTATGCCATGTCCGCGACTACTGTTGTTGAATACGACAACCATTATGAAAAAATGGATGCTGTGGTTCAATTCAGTAATGTCATGGAACTACCAGGTGGATCTGTTGATGTATTACTTGGTTATGAATCCTTTGATAACATATACTCTGCTATGTACGACAAACACTCAGAAGGTGGATTTGTTGGTGGATCAGCAGGTAACTCTGGAAGGGGTGTGCGTTCAGTTGATTCATATTTTGGTGAAGCGGTGTTCCCTGTCATGGACGGATTGGAATTAAATGCTTCATTCAGAAGTGATGATTACAGTGATGTTGGCTCTAGTGAATCTTTCAAATTTGGTCTTCTTTGGGATGTTGCCACAGGCACAACTCTGAAAATGAACTATGGTGAAGGATTTAGAGCGCCAGGTATGGATACTCTATATGGAGTAACAACATTCAGTGCTAACACAGCCAAAGATTACAAGGCTTGTGCAGCTGCTGGAACCTCAACTGTTGATTGTGCTTCTAAGCAAATATCAACATTGATTGTTGCTAATGCTAATCTAGGTGCTGAAGAGTCTGAAGGTATAACCATGAGTTTATCTCATGACTTTGGTAGCTGGAACAGTGCTCTTGAAGGCTTTAATGCTCGATTGGATTACTATGACATTGAGATTTCAGGCGCTATTGTAAGTGCCGGTACTCAAAGTGTTATGTGGACTGACTTTATTGGCGGTTCTTTGTTGACCAATCAAGTAGAATTCTTCGACGCTGCCGGTGTTGCCGGTGACGGATCAGCTGCTGGAGCTCCAGTGGGTAGTGGTAGTGTTGGTGACGCATGTCCATCCAATGCCACTTATTACAAGAGACTTGGTATTTCGCCTTCAATTTACACAATCAGAAGTTGTGGTAGCGGTAGGATCGACTATGTCGGTGCTAGTTATGCTAACGCAGGTTCAGTTGCAGTTAGAGGTTATGATATCTTCTTGAGTTACACCAGAGACATTGGACCTGGTGCAATGGATATTTCATTGGATTATTCAAACATGACTGATTTTGACACTGATGCTTACACTGGTAGTGCTTCACAAGTTAATAACATTGGCTTTGATGGTACACCTGAGAATAGGTACAACCTAAGTGTTGGCTATAAATGGGGTGACTTTGGCGTGGTTTTAACTAATAGACACATTGGAGATTACCGACAAGCTTCTGAAGCAGAAGAAATAGGTGGTGAATTAACCGGTGGACTAGTTAAAGCTGGTAATACTCAAGATGAGTATGATACCTATGATATCCAAGCATATTACAATGCTGGTAAATGGGGTAAAATCTCATTGGGTATTCAAAATATGTCAGATGAAGACCCATTAACTGATAATGGCGGTCAAAACTATGACGCCTATACAGGTCTATATGACAACAGAGGAAAAATTACCTACTTAAAATGGAAATTAGACCTCTAAGAGAATTTAATTCTCAAAGAAAAGGGCGATATTTTATCGCCCTTTTTTTATGCTTGTCTCATATAATGATAGTATGAAATATCAGTTTCTAATCAGTTGTTTATTAGTAACATCATTACTTTTCTCTTCAGTCACTTTAAGTCAACCTAATCAAGAATTAATTTCTATAAGCGACTTAGAAAACTTTGATCAGAGAAACATAGCGATCAAAAAATCTAATGATCAAATCATTAATATTAATGTTCTTATAGCTGACACCAATAAAAAAACAAAACAAGGCCTCATGTATATAGAGTCCCTACCAGATAATATTGGAATGCTCTTTATCTTCAAACCAGTTAGAACAGTTTCAATGTGGATGAAAAATACACCTCAGAGTTTGGATATATTGTTTATACAATCAGACGGAAAAATCATAAACATAGTAAAGAATACAGACCCTTATAGTTTAAAAAGCATTGCTTCCAAAGGTAGAGTAAAGTGGGTCTTAGAAGTAAAAGCTGGGTTCACAGACAAACAATCTGTTGAAGTTGGTGATCAACTCGTATTATAAGTTTTATATAGCTCCCCGTCTCAATATAGTCCACCATCTGGCTATATTGATTAGACTCATTAGAGACCCCGCTACATAAGTCAAAGCAGCTGCAGTTAGAATTTGTCTAGCATGCACATCATCGCCCTCTTTTAATATCTCGCCCTTTTCTAAGATAGGCAATGCTCTACTAAAACTTGCATTCCATTCTGTTGGTAAGGTTACCAAATGTATGACGGTACTCATTCCAAGCGTTAGGAAACCTCCGATCAACATAACAAAACCTGGGCCAGGGGTTCTAGTTATTAAAGTTACCAAGGGTGCAGCCATTAATATGAAAGCACCGAATCTTTGAGCAGGTGCCATGACTTTAACCAACAATGTTCTTAGTCTAAAGGGCATATATCTTGTGGAATGTTGATGAGCATGACCCACTTCATGAGCGGCTACAACAACTGCAGTGAGTGATTTAGATTCCATTTTATCTGGTGTTAATCGAACTGTTTTTGACAGAGGATCATAATGGTCACCTAAATCAGTGGATTCAACTGCAACTTCATTTAAATTTAGAGCTTCTAAGAGCTTTTTTGTAAACTCTTCACCCGTAAATGGATAGCGATCTGATGGCATCTCATATTTTTTCATGGTTCTTCGTACCCACAAAGAAGGGCCAAGTATTATAGACAGAATAATGAGTAGACCAATAAGATAGTTCATCGAACGCTTATTTAACTCGTTTAACTTTTACTCTTGAATTATAGCCTTCAACAGAAAGAATATATCCTCCAAACCTACCCGCTTCTATTTTCACTTTTGGATTATTCATAGAGACTTTGAGAAAACCATTACCTGATTGTTTCCATATTTGACCATTCTCTAGTCTAAATTGAGTGTCGCCAGTCCAACCGTTAAATTCTCCACTAATTCTTGAATTAATTTCATTTGAGTCATCTGTAGAAACTTTTCCAAAGTTGTCCGAGGACTCACTAACATTATCAGACTTACTTGCAACTGAAGCATCAGTGCTTGTTTCTTCAGTTGTGGTCTTTTGTTCCTCTTTTATGGCTACTTTATCTCTGGAACGTCTCTGGAATATATTTTTTCGTTTAGGTTGACTTGAAGCCTGTGCTGATCTTACTTCTGGCTTCTTTGCTAATCTGTCATAACATTGTAAGCGAATTAGAGAGACCGTAATTTCAGAACATTTTTTTAATTCTTCATCCAATGTTTGTGCACCAACGACATCTGGCTTAATAAATACGAAACAGTATATTGCGATAGATATAAGAAATTTGTTTTGTTTGTTCATCTATTTAATTTGAATTTTTTTTCAATCATACAGTGACTTAAAAGCAGTGCAATCAAAAAGTGAAGAACTTTTTATTAACTGGTAAAACATTGAATTCTGTTGTATCCATACAACATTAGTAACTAATTTTGAATGAAATCATTTATTTGCAAGCTTTTGCAGGTTCTGACTCTTTGTAATTTTAACTTGCACAATAGTCTTAGATACCTGAGAATAAGTATCAATAAGAGGTAAACCATTGAGAATCAACAATATAGGTTGTGGTGGTTTATTATCTACACGTGTTTTTACTGAATTAGGAGAAAAGATTAATGAAAATTAACCTATTGGAAAAAGTAACAGGATTCATTGTTACTTTAAGTGTTACTGCCTTAATTATTACAATGCCTGCAATGTCTCAAGATGACGATGAGGATGCAGCTGAATTAGGTGCAATTGAAATCACAGGATCACGTCTAAAGCAGACAGATATTGAAACTGCTCGACCCGTGACAGTAATTACCCGTGAGCAAATTGAGCTGTCTGGTTTTGAAACTGTTGCACAAGTGCTACAGAATACGCCATATAACTCATTTGGCTCCTTTAGAGAAACTTCTGGCTATGCCAACGGACAAGCAGTTGTTAATGAAATTTCATTAAGAGGACTGGGATCTCAAAGAACCTTGCTCTTACTTGATGGTAGAAGAGTTTCAGGAACTGGAGGCTCAGGTGGTGCTGCGGCAAACCTAAACCAAATACCGCTTGCCATTGTTGAACGAATCGACATTCTAAGAGACGGTGCATCAGCAATTTACGGCTCGGATGCGATTGGCGGTGTGGTTAACATTATTACCCGTAAAGATTTCGATGGTATGGAGTTTTCATTAACTTCAGGTAAACCATCAACGCCAGGAGCTGAATACACAGCAGCAACGATCACAGGAGGAGCATCTAATTCTAAAGGTAACGTCTTTTTTACCATACAACACTACGATCAAAGACCAATGTATTGGAACCAAACAGAATGGGATCATGCCTATGACTATGAGTCCTATTCTTCCTTTGGGTTCCCGGGTACTTTTTATTCGCCTTATTTTGGATATGTAGCAGACTCGAGATGTCCTGATGCACCAGTAGGTGGTGTTGGTCTTTACGGCCAAGTATCGGATGACGGCACAAACTCAGATCCGGATTATCCTAATTCTTACAAATGGTATCCATATGCAGGTGCAGGATATGGGGCAGTATACGATGCAATGACACGCTGTGGTTATGACTATGCCCAGGATATTATTGCGGTTCCAAGAGGCAAACGAAATGGATTACTCTTAAAATCATCCTACGATATTTCACCTGATGTCACTATGAACACTGTTTTAATGATTTCACAAAACGACGCAGATTCTCGATATGCGGGTACACCAATAACAGGTCCTTATCCAACTATGGCAGCTGACAATCCGAACCATCCTTTAATTGGTATGGGTTATGATTGTACAGCCATGGATTGTTTGACAGCGACGATTTTCTTGCGTTCTGTGCCCAATGGCACCAGAGATAATAATGTCGTCTCAAACATGCAAGACTTAAGAGTTGGGTTTGAAGGCGTCTTTGACGTCTTAGGTGGCGCCAATTGGGAATTTAATACTCAAGTCATGAACAATGACATTGATAATATGACCATTAATCTGGTCAATAAGCCATTACTTCAACAATCAATTGATAATGGTGACTTAGATATCTTTGGTGTACATGGAACCACTTTAGATCAATTAGCTCCAGTAATGCAGCAATTTAATCATACTAAGACTTATGCGGCTGATCTGAAGACTATGCAAGCAGACTTTATTATGAGTTTTGATATTGGAGAGTTGGCTGGTGGAGCAATTGGAATGGTTCTAGGTACTGAATATAATCATCTGAATTTTTCTCAAATTAATGACCCGGCTTCTAAAGCACAATTGATTGCAGGTACAGCAGGTGGAGATAATGTGGAAGCTGCTCGCAGCAGAAAATCAATATTTTTTGAGCTAGGACTGCCGTTCACAGAAAAGCTTGAGTTAAGCTTAGCAGGTCGTAACGACAGCTACAGCAGTAAAGGTATCGGTAATAATTTCTCACCGCAAATCACATTTGCTTACCGACCTGTTGATTGGATTATGCTCAGAGGTACTTATGGTGAGGGTTTCCGTGTAGCTGCGATGACCCAATTGTATGGCGAGCGCTCAGAAAGCTATCCGTCTGGTATTGATGTGACAAGGTGTGAAACTACTGGTAGTGGTTGTGGTTCAGAACAGTATAGAACGCTTTACGGGGGTAACCCTGATTTGATGCCTGAGAAATCTGATCACTGGACCTACGGCATTGTTCTCGCACCACTGCCTTCATTAACAATACAGTTAGGTTTTTGGCACACCGATTTTACAGATCTGATTTCAACCTCAAGTATCCAACGTGAATTTAATGCAGAATACGCTGGGGAAACCAATTATGTTACTCGTTGTCCAGCCGGTGGTCGTCCAGGATGTCCTCCAGGTGAGGTTGATTATATCTCACTGCAAGTCAATAACTTTGCAGGAGTTGAGTCAGAGGGTCTTGATTTCAATGTTTCCTATGTCTTAGACACAGAAAAGTTTGGTCGATTCGACTTTGGTTTAGAAGCAGCAAAATACACTAAATACATTGTAAAAGCTTATCCAGAAAGTGCTGAAGATGAGTATCAAGGAGAATTAGGGTTACCTAGTTTGAGATTGAATCCTCATATCTATTGGGGCAAAGGCGACTGGGGTGCAGCACTCACAGGTTACTATATAGATGGCCAAAATGAAGATATTGGTTCAACAAATTATAGAATAGGTAGTCACATTGAATTAGGTCTACAGGTATCCTATCAGCTCCCTTGGGATGCTTCGATCGTAGTTGGTGCCTCTAACCTATTGGATGAAGATCCTGAGGTTAATGGTGATGTATACGGTTGGTATCCTTTTGATAATACTCTTTATGATGTAAGAGGTAGAATGACCTACATCAGATACAATCAAAGCCTATAACCAATTATTTAGCTGAATCAAAAAACAGAGCGGGTGAAAGCCCGCTCTTTTTTTATCTCAAGAGCTAACTTTTTTGCCTTATTGATTTGCTTGATGTTCATTCTCTGTTTCAAATCAAGTAATATCTTTTGAGCATAGCCGGTGGCCATGATTTCACCCACTTGCTCCAATCGTGATAGATGTTTGCATTGAGGTATGGTCTGATCAAGGTTCTCTCGTTCATCTTTGTAGCGTTCTGTAATGGCTTGTAATCTTTGCTTGTCTATCTTTTCAGCGGCTATCAAAATCCAAGCATAGGCTTTGACCATATTCTTCTTTACCCCTTTAGCATCGCGGTAGGATAACCCTACACCGATTTGTGATCTTGTGTGACCCTCTAATGCTGCTTGCTGATAGTATTGAAATGCTTTTTCATAATCTTTTCGAACACCCGTGCCATATCGGTACAGTCTTGCTAAACCATTAACTCCGTCAAGGTTGTCTTCTGCGGCTGCCTTCTCATACCAAACTTTGGCTTTTTTAGCATTCATCGGAATCACTACCCCGTTCATATACATCTCAGCGATTGCCAATTCAGCCTTACCGTAATCTTGTTCTGCTGCTTGATTAACCCAGTAGAAGGATTGTTTATAGTTTTTTCTGAAATCCCCATGAGTAATGCCTGAGAGTAGCATGCCTAAAGCAGTCTGTGCTTTTGGGTCGCCTTGTTCTGCATCCACTCTACAAACCTCAAGTGCCTCAATGCATTGATTATTTGATATTAAAGTAAGGCAAGCTGAATCCGTCTCATTCGCATAAGAGTGGATGTGACTAAAAATAAGAGAAAAAAATAAAATGACTTTGAAATAAACCATCTGCAAATACTATAGAATTTTATTTCTCTTAACTAGATCTTTAGTGTTTTTTTAGATAAAGTTCTTATCCTAGAGATTCAAAAGGACATAGATCTATGAGACACATAATAGCCATATTGATGCTTGTTTTAAGCCCTGCTTCGTTTGCAGTTGACAAATACCCTGTGGAACATTTCTTTAAAGACTCGGCTATGTCACAGCCCGCATTATCTCCTGATGGACAATATTTAGCCGCATTAACTCCGCTTAATGTTAATAGGGAAACAGTGTCTCGGTGCAAGAACAAGACAACAAAAAGAAAAAGCAGATCTGGGACCGTGGATTTTTGTGATGTCAGCAGAAGAAACATTGTTGTCTTTAAATTAAGTGATCCTAATCCGGATTGTCAGAATGGGATTATTGCCAAATGTGAAAGAATCAGGGTTACCCAGTTAAGAAGTCAAAATGTCTCAGGATTTATGTGGGTAAATAACGATAGAATCATGTTTCAAACAGGTGGAGATCAGCTCAATGGTGTCACTGGTGCAATTGATTCGATTGGAATCTATGCTGTCAACAAAGACAGTACCCAGGCAAAGCAATTGGTTAAACCTAGTGATGCCGTAACAAATACAAAATTGATTCAAACCATACCTCTCAGTTTATTGCCTTTTGACCCTGAACATATCTTGGTTGCACGTAATGAACGGAAGAGATACCAGCTTGATGTTTATCGAATGAATATTTATACCGGTAAATTTTTGCGTCTAATAGCACCTCCAGGTCCAGTGGTCAGTTGGGCAGCAGATAATGATGGGGTTATAAGATTAGCAGCAATGCAGGATGAAAATTCCCTTAATTACGAAACACAAATTATGTATCGAGACGATGACGATTCTGAATGGCGAGAAATCGACCGTTTTGAAGGCTTACAAAATGGTTGGGGTGTTACTGGTTTTACCGAAGATAATAGCAAAATGTATGTTACTACTAATCTTGGACAGGACACTTACTCACTCGGCATATTTGACCCTGAAACGG
>Ga0209035_10000523_pt1 | contig 15082 bp, 15 predicted proteins | sample MarorgKNORR_S2LV_6_FD_188220 | JGI IMG/M metagenome (GOLD analysis project Ga0209035, IMG submission 188220) | Marine microbial communities from the Southern Atlantic Ocean, analyzing organic carbon cycling - AAIW_A/KNORR_S2/LV (SPAdes) (version 2) | ecosystem: Environmental > Aquatic > Marine... | reverse complement strand
AACAAGCCAATACGGTAGAAAAACTACTTTATATCAATCTCGCTGTTTTTTTACTAGTCTTTGTGTTTAACACCTTTGGGTTTCTATTTCAATCCAACACCAATTTTATTGTCAATTGGTTTACGTTGCCAGCCTCTTTTGAAGCGTTTATCCAAAAACCTTGGACACTCATTACCTACGGATTTGTACATGTCAATTTCATTCATATGCTATCAAATTCAATTGCCTTGTTTTTTATTGGAAACTTGTTTACAGATTACTTTACCGAAAAACAGCTGATCACTTTTTATCTATTCGGAACGGCTTTTGGTGGTCTCATCTTCTTATTAAGCTATACGTATTTCCCTGTGTTTTCACAAGACGTATCAAACAGTCTTCTATTAGGTGCTTCTGCAGGAGTTTCGTCTATTTTTATAGGCATTGCAACCTACATTCCTAATTACCAATTTAAAATTCGTCTTATTGGATATCTAAAATTGTGGTATTTGGCAGCGTTTTGGATAGCACTGGATGTGATTCAAATTCCAGGAAATAACTCCGGTGGTCATTTGGCTCATATTGGAGGTGCCATATTTGGGTTTTTATATGTAAGTCTAGCAAGCAACACTGAGGTACTTGTATGGAAAAAAATTCGCGCATTTTTCAAACCAAAGAGAAAACCTTTAAAAACGGTGTATAAAACAAAAAAAGCAACGACTAAAAGAAGCACTACAAAAAGTACTACCAATGCAAATCAGCAGCAAATAAATCATATTTTAGAAAAGATTAGCAAGTCTGGTTATGATGCATTATCAAAAGAAGAAAAGACCTTTTTATTCAAACAAGGAACACAGTCATAATGAAAATGAAATCACTCGTAGACCACTTTTTGTTTTTAATCAACTCTCTACTGGCAACTCTATTGCTACTGTCCTACTTCTTGCCTTTTATTTCTCCAAAAGCAATTCCAACGGTAGCCGTACTAAGCTTAACAGTTCCTTTCTTAATTGGATTAAACGGGCTGTTTGTCATCTATTGGCTGATTCGATTAAAGAAACAATTGCTGCTTTCAGCATTTGTTTTAGGAATTGGATGGCTGATATCTTCCCCTATTTATCAACTCACTGAAAAAAAGATACTCTTAAATGACGCAGTAAAAATAATGAGTTATAATGTGCGAATGTTCAATCATTACAAATGGAGTGAAGATACTGCGTTGGCGCAGAAAACAGTTGACTTTATCAATGAGAAAAATCCTGATATTTTAGCACTTCAAGAGTTTTATGAGTCTGATAAAATTAATTTTAAGTTCCCATATACATACATCAAAACAAAATCGAAGACCAACAAATTTGGCTTGGCAATTTACTCCAATTACAAAATCATACAGGCAGGATCTTTGGATTTTAAAAACAGCGCAAACAATGCTATTTTTATTGACATTATAAAAGAAAAAGACACCATTCGGGTATATAATATTCATTTGGAATCCCTGAAAATAAATCCGAATAAAGAGAATTTTGGAGAAAAAAGTTCTGAAAAATTGTTTGGAAGATTGAAAAACACCTTTCAAAAACAAGCCATACAAACCGAAGTGTTTTTAAAACATGAACAACAATGGAATGGTAAAAAAATTATCTGTGGAGATTTTAACAATACTGCCTATTCTTGGGCATACCATAAAATTAATCAACACAAAAAAGATGCATTTGTTGAAGCTGGTAAAGGTTTTGGAAAAACGTTTAAGCATCCTTTTCCTCTTCGAATCGATTTTATTCTAACAGACAACACCATCGAAATAAACAATTTTAAAACCTTTGATGTTACTTATTCTGACCACTTCCCTATTCTAGCTCAAGTGATTTGGTAGTTGTTTAAAAATACATTTCTAGTTTTCAAAACCGTATTCACGTTCAACTTTACAAATTCGCAATTGGTATTTTTTATACCACACACTTCTCCCTTTGTTTCTTGCTTCAGTATGTTCAATATCATTTTTCCAGTGCACAATATCTTCCAAAGACTCCCAGTAAGAAACGGTGATTCCTATTTCGGATCTAGCCGATTCAATCCCTAAATAGCCCTTTTGTTGCTTCGCCAATACTTCCATTCTTTTAGAAGTTTCTTCATAACCTTCTAGGTTATCAGATACTATCGTAGAAAAAATTACTGCATAATAAGGTGCTTTGGGTGTATTTGCTATCATAAAGCTATGTGTGTATTCTTAATTAATATTGTAAATTTGCCGTTGATAAATGTACACCAATGAATGCAGATAAAAAAGTAGCTTTTTACACACTTGGATGCAAGCTAAATTTCTCTGAAACCTCTACCATTGCTCGCAGTTTTGTGAACGAAGGTTTTGATCGTGTGGAATTTGAAGAAAAGGCAGATGTGTATGTAATTAATACTTGTTCTGTAACTGACAATGCCGATAAGCGTTTTAAATCGATTGTAAAAGCTGCTTTAAAAAAAAATGAAGATGCTTTTATAATTGGTGTCGGTTGTTATGCACAGCTAAAACCTGAAGAATTAGCGGCTGTTGATGGTGTAGATTTGGTGTTGGGCGCTACAGAAAAATTCAATGTTACAAGTTATATCAACGATCTAACAAAAAATGAGATTGGCGAAGTACATTCTTGTGAAATTGAAGCGGCCGATTTTTATGTTGGTTCTTTTTCTATTGGAGATAGAACTCGTGCTTTCTTAAAAGTGCAAGACGGTTGTGATTATAAATGTACTTACTGTACGATCCCGTTGGCACGTGGAATTTCTAGAAGTGACACACTAGAAAATGTATTAAAAAATGCCAAAGAGATCTCTGAAACAGGCATCAAAGAAATTGTGTTGACAGGGGTGAATATTGGTGATTATGGAAAAGGAGAGTTCGGAAATAAAAAACACGAACACACCTTTTTAGAATTAGTGCAAGAATTGGACAAGGTAGATGGGATTCACCGCTTGCGAATCTCCTCCATAGAACCCAATTTATTAACCAATGAAACGATTGACTTTGTGTCAACTTCAAAAAGTTTTGTTCCGCATTTTCACATTCCGTTGCAAAGTGGAAGCGACGAATTGCTAAAAAAAATGAAACGACGTTACCTACGTCAAACCTATACAGACAGAGTTGCCAAGATCAAAGAAGTACTGCCAAATGCATGTATTGGTGTAGATGCCATTGTTGGTTTTCCTGGAGAAACAGATGCACTGTTTTTGGAAACCTATAACTACCTAAACGAACAAGACATCTCCTACTTACACGTTTTTACCTATTCTGAAAGGCCCAACACAGAGGCTGCAGAAATGGATGAAATTATCCCTAAAAAAGTACGTGCAAAACGAAGTAAAATGCTTCGTGGGCTATCGGTTAAAAAGCGTAGAGCTTTTTATGAAAGTCAACTTGGAAATACCCTGACGGTCTTGTTTGAAAATGAAAACAAAGAAGGTTATATTCAGGGGTTTACAGAAAACTATGTCAAAGTAAAAACACCTTGGAATCCTGAATTGGTCAATACCTTACACGAAATTACCTTAACCAACATTGATGAAGATGGCTTAGTGCGATTTGATTTTGCAACAGAAACTATCTCAGTATAATATGTCTACAATTGCTATTTATTTTGTTCCAGGAATGGCTGCCAATAGCAAAATATATGAGCGTATCCGCGTAGACAAAAATCGCTATACAATGCATTTTTTGGAGTGGAAAATTCCACTTTCAAGAGATGAATCTATCAGTGATTATGCCAAACGAATGTGCGAAGAAATCACGCATGACAATCCTGTTTTAGTTGGTGTTTCTTTTGGAGGTGTGATGGTGCAAGAAATGAGCAAGCATATTGCTACTCGAAAAATTGTGTTAATTTCTAGCATCAAAAGCAATCAAGAACTCTCAAAACAATTGAAATTAATTCAAATCACAAAGGTTTATAAACTGTTTCCAGCACGGTTTCTTGAAAACTTAGAATCACATATCAGTTATTTCTTAAGCGATTATCAGCAGAAAAAAGCAGATGTTTATAAAAAATACATGTCGGTCAGAAATTCCGATTATTTGCATTGGGCTATTTACAGCATACTGCATTGGCAGCAACAAGAGCCTTTAGACAATACAATTCATATACATGGCACAAACGATCAGATTTTCCCTATAAAATATATCAAAGACTGCATTGTAGTTGAAGGCGGTACACATGTGATGATCTTAGCAAAGACAACCATAATTTCAAAAATTTTAGAAGAAAATTTAGCAGGTTTGTAACATATAATTGAATACTTTTATAAGATCATTAAAATTGTATTGTTATGAACAAGAATCTCCGCCCTTTCGCCTTATTAGGTTTACTACTTATTATGTTTGTGTTTGTCAATATCATAAGTACATCGAAGATAAAAGCACCTAAAAACACTAGCGAGAAATACGAGATTAAAGCATTAAAACTACCTCCATACTTGAATTTAGCTGGAGAAAGAATTCCGTTAGAAAGAGCAGATATCAAGGAACGAATGGACAGAGAATTGCTGGTAAACACCTATTGGCAATCCAATGGTTTGTTGTTGATAAAAAGAGCACACAAATACTTTCCGGTTATTGAACCTTTGTTGAAAAAATACGGAATTCCAGATGATTTTAAATATTTAGCGGTTGCAGAAAGTGGATTGCAAAACAATTCCTCTTCAGCAGGCGCAGCAGGATTTTGGCATTTTTTAAAATCATCAGGTAGAGAATATGGCTTGGAAATCAATAAAAATGTAGACGAACGCTACCACATTGAAAAAGCAACCAAAGTTGCCGCAGAATATTTGACCAAATCAAAAAAGCGTTTTGGTAGCTGGACATTGGCCGCTGCTGCTTATAATGCAGGAAATGCACGTATTTCTAGAAGCCTAAAAACACAGCAAGTAACTAGTTTTTATGACGTATTATTGAATGCCGAAACTTCGAGATATGTCTTTCGAATTGTGGCGTTAAAAGAAGTCCTTTCCAATCCAGAAAAATACGGGTTCTTATACGATCAAGAAGATTTGTATGTGCATCAAGAGTACAGAACTGTTAAAGTAGATACTGTGATTAAAAACATTGCTTCTTTTGCCAAACACTTTGACACCAATTATAAAGAGCTTAAAATTCACAATCCGTGGTTGCGTCAAAATAAATTGAATAATAAGAGTAGAAGAATGTATGAGATTAAGATTCCTGTGAAGTAATTTTGAGACATCATGACTTCCTCGTAATGATGAGAAATTTTTAGCTTTTCACTTCTTTCACCCTTCCTACAATTCCAGATTTTAAGAGGACTTTTATTCCGTGTGGGTGTGTAGCTGAATTTGTCAAAATTCGCTGTACAATACCTTCGGTCAACGCTCCTGAGCGTTGGTGATGTTTTTGCACAACGGAAACTTCCGTTCCTATGTGAATATTTTTTCGAGAAGTACCGTCCATTTATAAGTTGTTTTTTACAGTAGCATATTCTGAAATAATCTCTTCTATCACTTCTTTTGCCGATTTTATTTCATGAATCAAGCCTGCAACTTGACCAATTTCTAGTTCACCATCATCCATATCACCTTCAAACATTCCTTTTTTAGCCCTTGCTCTTCCTAGCAACTCTTTGATTTCTTCAAGTGTAGGGTTGTGTTGATATAGCTTTTGTATTTGCTGATAAAATTTATTTTTCATCAACCGAACAGGCGCCAATTCTTTTAAGGTTAATTGTGTACCTCCGTCTTTTAGAGCTACAATGGCGTTTTTAAAATTGTCATGCGCAGAAGATTCTTTGGTCGCTGCAAAACGACTTCCAATTTGAACTCCGTCTGCACCCAACACCATGGCTGCTAACATTCCTCTCCCTGTTCCAATACCTCCAGCAGCAATTACAGGAATTTTCAACTGTTCTTTTACCATTGGAATTAAGGTGAACGAAGTTGTTTCTTCACGTCCGTTATGTCCGCCTGCTTCAAAACCTTCACAAACAACTGCATCTACTCCTGCGGCTTCTGCTTTTAAAGCAAACTTAACAGAGCTTACTACGTGTACCACTGTAATTCCTTTTTCTTTTAAAAAGGTTGTCCAAGTCTTCGGGTTTCCTGCCGATGTAAATACAATCTTCACCCCTTCTTCTACAATGATATCCATCAATTTTTGAATCTCTGGATACAACATAGGTACATTTACTCCAAATGGTTTGTTAGTAGCATTTTTGCATTTTTGAATGTGTTCTCTGAGTACCTCAGGATACATCGATCCAGCACCAATTAAACCTAGTCCACCAGCATTGCTAACTGCGGATGCTAATTTGTAGCCACTTACCCAAATCATTCCTCCTTGAACAATGGGATAGTGTATCTTAAAAAGTTTGGTAATGTTATTTTTCATCTAGTTCTATAGAAATCTGTATATAATTTTATGTGTTCTCCTTGAGAATTTTCAAACTTAAAGAGGCAATAGAAAATCGAAAATACTATTTTTTTTAAGAGTAGGAATGGCAATTTTTAAGAAATCACACCAGAACCTAGCAATTCATCTTCTTGGTACCAAGCCACAAACTGTCCTTCTGTAATGGCCGATTGCTGGTTTTGAAATTCAACATACAGACCTGTATCTACTCTGTATAGGGTTGCCGTTTCCAATGCTTGACGATAGCGAATTCTCGCTTCAACCTGCATAGATTCCCCTGTTTTAAGAGTCAAGTCGGCACGAACCCAATGAATTTCTTCATTGCTTACAAACAACACATTTCTGTACAAGCCTTTGTGTTCTTTTCCTTCTCCTGCATAAATCACATTGTCTACAACATCTGTTTCTATCACAAACAAGGGCTCTTTGGTTCCCCCAACTGCCAAACCTTTTCGTTGACCTTTCGTAAAATAGTGCGCCCCTTGATGTTTTCCTACAACGTTTCCATCTGCTACCGAATAAGCATATTTGGCAGCATAAAAAGCAAGTCTTTCTTCGTTGGACTTAAATTCAGGAATTGTTCTTTGGTAGATTTCAGAATCTCCCGGAATTTGAACAATAACTCCTTCTTTGGGTTGTAATTTTTGCTGTAAAAAATCAGGCAAACGAACCTTTCCAATAAAACACAAGCCTTGAGAGTCTTTTTTATCCGCAGTAATCAAGTCTGCTTTTTTGGCAATTTCTCGTACTTCGGGTTTGGTCAATTCGCCAATTGGAAACAATGCTTTTGTCAATTGCTCTTGTGATAATTGACATAAGAAATAAGATTGATCTTTATTAGTGTCTTTTCCTGCCAACAATTTATAGACCTTTTCTCCGTTGATCTCTTCTTCAGATTTTCGACAATAATGACCAGTCGCTACATAATCTGCCCCTAGATTTAAGGCGATGTCCATAAACACATCAAACTTTATTTCTCTGTTACAAAGAATGTCTGGATTTGGAGTTCTTCCTTTTTCGTATTCAGCAAACATATAATCTACAATACGCTCTTTGTATTGCTCACTCAAATCTACTACTTGAAAAGGAATTCCGAGTTTTTCAGCAACCAACATGGCATCGTTGCTGTCTTCTAGCCACGGACATTCATTAGAAATGGTCACAGAGTCATCGTGCCAGTTTTTCATAAACAAGCCAATCACTTCATAGCCTTGTTCTTTTAACAAATAGGCTGTTACACTGCTATCTACACCTCCAGAAAGTCCAACTATTACTCGTTTCATTTTTACATTAAAATTGACTGCAAAGATACAACACTATCCCTTTTTCTTATATTTTTTTAAGGCTTTTTTCTTTTTAGCATCAATGACTTCTCCATCCAAATAAAATTCCCATTTTCCAATACGCTTTCCGTTTTTATAAAATCCTCTTTCTCTTAAATTTCCATTTAATTCGTAATACTTAGCTTCACCATTTTCTTTTCCGTTGGCATAACTCACTTCTTCAATCAAAATACCCGTATCTGCATATTTTTTAGAAACGCCATGTAGCAAGCCTTCTTTATAGAACGTATTTTCTGTGAGTTTCCCATTTTTATAAAAAATCTTCAGGTTGCTAGAAAGCTTTCCGTCTTTATAAAACTCTTCAGATAGCACCGTTCCTTTCGGAAAATAATACAGCCACTTCCCTACTCTTTCTCTTCCCAAAAACATTCCTGTAGTCTTTAAGCTGCCTTTTAGAAAAAAGTACTGTACAGAAACAGCATCAGATTTGGGATGAAATTTTTTAATCGCCACCGGAAACTGAGAACTGTTTTGATCATAAAACTTAAAGGTTCCTATTTCTTTACCGTCTTTAAACTGCCCCGTATAGCGAAGTTGTTTATTTTTATAGTATTTCTTCCAAACACCTGTTCTTTTTTTATTGGCATCAAACTGATTGTGTTTTTGAGCATTTACAGTATTAACTGCTAAAAAAACAGAAAAGGATAGGCAAACAAGAAATAGTCTTTTTATATTTAGCATCATAATTATTTAAAACGTAAAGATACACACAAAGCAAGCAAATGGATATTCATTTTTTAATCGCAGCACTTCATGCAATGAAAACTGCTAAAAAGGAAAACAGAAAAAGGGTTGCAACTATTGTGTGCGAGAACACTGAATTGTTTCCTCATTTGGTAACACTGACTTTTAAAACAGAGGACAAGCTCTCTATAAAGGCAGCTTGGATTTTAGAATGGATTTGTACACACAAAGAGCTGAATTTAATGATTCCTCATTTGGATGCATTTACCGAAAACATCCCAAGACTTCAATTTGATAGTGCTATCAGACCTTGTGCAAAAATTTGTGAACAGCTTGCCAAAGCGTTTTATGCTAAGAAAGAAAACCGCGTCCAAACAGCATTGACAAAATACATATCGATCGAATTGTAGCAACAGGTTTTGATTGGCTTATTACCCCTCAAAAGATTGCCGTTCGTGCTTACACGATGGACACCTTGTACTTATTTGGTTTACAAAAAGCGTGGATCCATCCAGAATTAGCACATGTGATCAGTACAAAAATCATTCATGAAAGTCCAGGTTGCAAGGCAAGAGGGAAAAAGATTTTAAGCTTCATTAAAAAACAACAAAAACCTTAAAAAGCTACTCGAAATAGCACATTTTTGGTACTTTTGCAATTGACAACACAACACTTATATAATGAACTTAACTGAATTGAATGCCATCTCTCCTATTGATGGAAGATATCGAAATAAAGTAGCCCAACTAGCCGACTATTTCTCTGAAGAATCATTGATCAAATACCGCGTAAAAGTAGAAATCGAATACTTTATTGCACTTTGTGAGATCCCTTTGCCACAATTACAAGATTTTAATACCAACTTGTTTACCGATCTACGAAGCATTTATACGGACTTTTCTACGGAAGATGCACAAAAAATTAAAGACATTGAAAAAGTAACCAATCATGATGTAAAAGCGGTTGAATATTTTATCAAAGAGCAATTCGATACGCTAGGTCTAGAAGCTTATAAAGAGTTTATCCACTTCGGATTGACTTCTCAAGACATCAACAATACGGCAATTCCAATGTCTATCAAAGATGCTTTTGACGAGGTGTACACACCTGCATACGAAACACTTTTAGCAAAATTGGAAGAACTGGTTCTTGAATGGGCAGACATTTCTATGCTGGCAAGAACCCACGGACAACCTGCTTCTCCTACTCGACTAGGAAAAGAAATTGATGTTTTTGTGACGCGTTTAAAAGAGCAATTCAAGTTTGTACAAAACATTCCCAATGCCGCAAAATTTGGAGGTGCCACAGGAAACTACAATGCACATCACGTGGCGTACCCAACCATTAACTGGAAAGATTTTGGGTCTAATTTTGTACAAAACAAATTGGGATTACACCATTCGTTTCCAACAACACAAATTGAGCATTACGATCATTTAGCATCTCTATTTGATGGAATGAAACGTATCAATACCATTGTATTGGATTTAGACAAAGATATCTGGACCTATGTAGCAATGGATTATTTCAAGCAGAAAATTAAAGCTGGAGAAATTGGATCTTCAGCAATGCCTCATAAAGTAAATCCTATTGACTTTGAAAACTCAGAAGGGAATTTAGGTATGGCCAATGCAATTTTTGAGCATTTATCTGCAAAGTTGCCTATTTCAAGAATGCAACGAGATTTAACAGACAGTACTGTTTTACGTAATGTTGGTGTACCTTTCGGACATACATTGATTGGTTTTGCATCGACCTTAAAAGGCTTGAACAAACTATTATTAAACAAAGAAAAGTTTGAGCAAGACCTAGAAAATAACTGGGCGGTTGTGGCAGAAGCCATCCAAACTATTTTACGTAGAGAAGCCTATCCGAATCCGTATGAAGCCTTGAAAGGATTGACACGAACAAACGAAAAAATAACACAACAATCCATTGCCAATTTTATTGACGGATTGGATGTTTCAGTAGCTATCAAAGAAGAATTGAAAGTCATTACTCCTGCTAATTTTACAGGAATATAGGGACTAGAAGTTGAAAGAGTTTGTCTTCCTCGCGTATGCAGGGATCCAAACAATAGCGTAGAGTTATTAAGTAAGCTGCGAGAAACTAAAAGTAAAAAAATATGGTGAATACAATCAAAATAGTGCAATCTGTAGCTCTCAGTTTTTTAGTGTTGGCGTTTTATGCTTGTGCTGATGTTCCTGTAAAAGACCTAAACAACCAATTTAAGACAGGTGTTTTTGAAATCCCTGCTGGAAATGGCTACGGAAAAACAACCATCACCCGAATTGACAGTTTACAGGTAGAAGAGTATTCTAAAATCATCTCCATATCTACCGATAGCATCGTAAAAGATAGCATCCAAACTAGAATTGACACCTTGTACATTACTTGGAAAAACAATTTTTCGTATGTATTGAATATGAAGAATCCTAAATCTAGCTTAGACAAAGACCCAATTTATATACAAATCAATAAAGTAACGGACAGTTCATATAGCTTTACGGCGAAGATTGGACATTCTAAATTCAAACAAACAGGAACCGTTTACAAAGCGAAAAATTAATGGAAATATTTACGCAGATTGATACTTGGGTCGCTTTAGTAACACTGACTTTTTTAGAAATTATTTTAGGGATCGATAATATCATCTTTATTTCCATTTCTACGGCTAAACTTCCTAAAGAACAGCAAAAAAGAGCAACCAATATCGGCTTGTTATTGGCCATGGTATTTCGAATCATTCTCTTATTGGGTGTTTCGTATTTAATTGCCATGAAAGACCCCTTTTTTACCATCAATCTATCGTGGATAAGCACACAAATTACGGGACAAAGCATCATTCTAATTTTGGGAGGCATCTTTTTACTGTACAAAAGCACTAGTGAGATTCACCATAAAGTGGAAAGCCTACATGAAGAGGCACAAACGGGTCAGCAAAAAACGTCAACACTCTCAAAAGTAATTCTTCAAATTGTACTTATTGATATTGTTTTTTCATTTGATTCTGTGTTAACCGCAGTAGGAATGACCAATGGTATTGATGGCGCGCTGATTATTATGATTACTGCCGTAATCGTTTCCATGCTGATTATGATGCTCTTTGCCAATCCTGTGGGGAAATTTGTCAATGAACATCCAACCATGCAAATGCTGGCCTTGTCCTTTTTGATTTTGATTGGTTTTATGCTAATTACCGAAGGAGCACATTTGGCAAACACCGTTATTTTTAACCAACATATTGGTACCATTCCAAAAGGATATTTGTATTTTGCCATTGCCTTTTCTTTAGGGGTTGAAATGCTAAACATGAAAATACGTAAGAAAAAAGTGAAGTAACCATCGAACATTTAAAAAAACATATTGTTCTTTCATTAGTACTACTGCTACTAACTCCGTCAGTAATACAACTTGCACATGCGCTTAAAATTCATACACATACAATTTGTACGGCTACAGACGTACAACATATTCATGAACAGGATATAGATTGTACTGTTTGCCATTTACAGTTAGAAAATTCAGCGGTATCAAATACTGATCAATCAAATAATAACAAACTGCATGAATACACTTCTGATTTTAGAATAGTTTCTCAAAAAATAGAAAAACTTCATCTTTCAAAAAAAACTTCTCGAGCTCCTCCTTCATTTATTGCCTAAGTTAAGTAAACAACCGCGATAGCATTTCTATTCAGTTTTTATGTCGCTACTACCAACATACAATAAATGAACACATGAAAAGTACAATAAGCCTCCTATTATTCCTAGTAGTTATCACAATACAAGCACAAAATAGTTTATCTGGAAAAATTACAGACACCAATCACAATCCTTTAATTGGCGTAGAAATTTTTTCTACAAAATTACATAGAGGAACCACTTCAGACATTGACGGAAAGTATCAATTTGAAAATATCCCAAACGGAAATATCAGCATTCGATATATGTATCTCGGTTATAGAGAGATCGTTAAAAACATCTATTTCAATTCAAAAAACCAGCATTTAAACTTACAACTAGAAGAATCTATTTTTACCATAGATGAAGTAATCATCTCTACGCCTTTTAATAAGTTGCAATCAGAAAATGTGATGAAAGTTGAACGTATGACTGCTGCATCTTTACAAAAAACTGGAGCAACCACACTTGCTGAAGGAATTACTGCTATCTCTGGGGTTTCGCAAATTTCTACTGGCTCCTCTATTGGAAAACCTGTTATAAGAGGTCTAAGTGGTAATAGAGTATTGGTGTATACACAAGGTATACGCTTAGAAAATCAACAATTTGGTGGAGAGCATGGACTAGGTTTAAGCGATCAAGGAGTAGAGAGCATTGAAGTGATAAAAGGTCCAGCTTCTTTGCTATATGGATCGGACGCCCTTGGCGGAGTCATTTATGTCAATCCAGAAAAATTCTCGTTAAATAATGAGCATCAATTTAATTTCAACCAACGTTTTTTTAGCAACACTTTGGGAAACTCCTCCTCTTTTGGATACAAAACGGCTGCCGATTCTTGGAAATTGACTTCTAGAGTAACTTCAAGCTTTCATTCTGACTATAAAGTACCAAATGGACAACGCATTACCAATACCCGTTTTAGAGAAAACGATTTTAAAATTGGCATCGGTTATGATGCTTCACAGTTTTCAAGTGTATTTCGATACAATTACACTTACTCTTTATTAGGGATTCCTGAAACTGGTGTTGGTGAACAAACTAGTTCGACTTTACCCGAGACTCCCTATCAGAAAATTAGCAATCATATTTTTAGTTCACACAATCATTATCTGTTTGAAAATTCTAAAATAGAAGCTGACTTGGGTTATATATACAACGAAAGAAATGAGTTTGAAGAAGAAATAAATCCGGCATTGAAAATGAAATTGAAGACCTTCAGTTATACCTTCAAATATCATTTACCAAAATTCTCAAATGGCATTGAAACCATTGTTGGCTTACAAGGAATGCATCAAAAAAACAAAAATTTAGGGGAAGAATTGTTAATTCCAGATGCAACAATCAATGACAACGGTATCTTTGGAACCTTTAATTATCAATGGGGAAATTCAGCAGTACAAGCTGGAGTTCGATTTGATTCCAGAGTATTAGAAAGCAATGAACACCGTATTATAGACAATGGTACAACCAGAGTTTTTAATCCTTTAGATAAAACATATACGAGTTTTACCGCTTCATTAGGAACTAAATTTTTATTATTCAATTCAATTACAACACGTATAAACACTGCTTCTGGTTTTAGAGCTCCAAATCTTGCAGAACTAACTTCAAATGGTGTACACGAAGGAACTAACCGGTATGAGCTTGGAAACGAGCACTTAGAAAATGAAAAGAACGTGCAATTTGATATTGCATTAGAATATAAAAATGAACATTTAGAGGTTTTTACCAATGGGTTTTACAATATATTAAATGACTATATCTATTTGTCACCCAATGGAAGCATCATCAATGAGAGCTATGCTTTTGATTACCTACAAAACAACGCAACACTCTTTGGAGGCGAATTTGGGTTTCATTTACATCCGCATCCAATAGACTGGTTGCATTTAGAAAGTAGCTTTGAAATGGTTATTGGAAAGCTAAACAACAAAAGGCATTTGCCTTTGATTCCGGCCCATGTGATTAAAAACAAATTTAGAACAGAATTCGACTTCAAGAATTGGCTATCTAATGGCTATCTGACCTTGGCCATACACTCCACTTTTAAACAACCTAACACCAGTTTGTTTGAAACTAAAACGAGTAGTTATAATTTAGTTCATCTAAGTTTTGGTGGCGATATACAGATTAGAAAAATGAGCTTTACCACTGGTATTTCCATCAATAATTTATTGGACACAAGCTATAGCAATCACTTATCACGGTTGAAAAATGAGGGTGTATTAAATGCAGGGAGAAACATTGCTGCAGCGCTACGTTTTAATTTCTAGTAAAACAGCCTAAAGGTTACTTATATTTATTTTTGTATCTTTAAACAACTACAAAAAAAACTTATGAAAAAAATAAGTATTCTCCTATTTTTAGTCATCGCGTTAACAAGTTGTTCAAGTTCCCAACTTGCATCTAACAATGGAAGAAAAATCAAACAAAAAACACCTAGTTACATCTATAAAAACGGGTTTAAAAACACTGAAATAAGACCTATACTCACCATAAACGGAATTGATTCGGTCTACATAAATGAGCTAAGGTTCCATCGAGTTTCTAATGCCTTCTACACGCAAAAAGTGATGTATGATACATTTGGGCATTGGGATAAAGAAGTTCGTCCAAATAATGAAAAACACACTATCTTGGTTTGGGAAAAACGACAGCTCTTTGGAAACAAAAATGAGTTATATTCAGTAGCAGCAGATGGAATTGAAATTACGACAGTAATGTATGCTTCTGTACTTGTATTTGATGCTCAAAATAAGGATTGTTTTAGCGAACAATCAAAAGTAAAAGATTCTCTTATTCGCTATTTTTCAAACGGAATAAAAAACATATCTACGGATAGAAAGTTTTATACTGCCTATCGCAACATGATGAAAAAACGGTAAGTATACATAGCTCGGTTTCCTTAGAATGCATAGCCTTCCCTAAAAGTTTTAAAACCCACTTCCGTCCCAATAACTATCGAGACGGAAAGAGCTTTTATATAGATCGGA
>Ga0209035_10000522_pt1 | contig 15086 bp, 13 predicted proteins | sample MarorgKNORR_S2LV_6_FD_188220 | JGI IMG/M metagenome (GOLD analysis project Ga0209035, IMG submission 188220) | Marine microbial communities from the Southern Atlantic Ocean, analyzing organic carbon cycling - AAIW_A/KNORR_S2/LV (SPAdes) (version 2) | ecosystem: Environmental > Aquatic > Marine... | reverse complement strand
GTTCCATCACCTTTTAAACCCATTTGGATTAGACCACACTTTACTTTACTCATTCGATTCCTCCTTTTCCGATTTCCTTTATAGAACTACTGATGAGTTCTTGACTAAATAGACAGGCTACATTTTTTTCTAACAATTGTCAACTTTAATTACTGCCCTATTTTGCAATATAGTTCAACTTGATATTTAAACAAAAAAAAGGCTTCCTTAGGAAGCCCTTTATAAATGCTTTATTAAAGCTATTTAGGATGGGAAAGAAAAGTTAACACCCTCTCGAATACTTGATGATGGCCATCTCTGGGTGATTGTTTTTCTTCGTGTATAGAATCTCACACTATCAGGTCCATAAGCAGCTAAGTCACCAAACATTGATTGCTTCCAGCCACCAAAACTATGCTGTGCAGCTGGAACTGGTAACGGTACATTGATACCAACCATGCCAACTTTTATTTGGTCACTAAAATACCTTGCAGCTTCACCATCTCGGGTGAAAATACAGGTGCCGTTACCATATTCATGTTCGTCAATAAAATCTATCGCTTGTTGCATAGTTTCTACTCTGACTACTTGTAATACTGGTCCAAATATTTCTTCCTTATAAGACTTCATTGAAGCTTCTACACTATCTATCAAAGTACCACCAACGTAAAAACCATTTTCACAACCTTTCACATTAACACTTCGTCCGTCAACAACAATATCAGCACCTTGGGCTTCTGCACTAGTTATATATTCTTTAACTTTTTCCATGTGCTCTTGAGTAATAAGTGGTCCAAAATCATTTTTACTATTATCAAAATTACCTACCTTAAGGTCACTCATCTTAGATTTTAAGCCAGCTATTAGATTATCTGCTGTCTCTTCACCTACCGCTACTGCGACAGAAATTGCCATACATCTTTCACCACTAGATCCAAAAGCAGCCCCTATTAAAGCATTGACTGTATTCTCCATTTCAGCATCTTGCATTACAATTGCATGATTTTTCGCTCCCCCAAGGGCTTGACATCTCTTATCATGCGCAGTAGCAGTTTGGTATATATATTTTGCAATAGGCGTTGATCCTACAAAACTTACAGCTTGGATTCTTTCATCAGTCAGCAAAGTATCAACAGCTTCCTTGCCACCATTAACTACATTCATTACTCCTTTTGGTAAACCTGCTTCATTTAATAATTGAGCTACAAATAAGGCTGCGGAAGGGTCTCTTTCTGAAGGTTTTAATACAAAACAATTTCCACAGACTATAGCCATTGGATACATCCATAATGGCACCATTGCAGGAAAATTAAATGGTGTTATTCCGGTCACAACTCCCAAGGGATGAAACTCACTCCATGAATCAATATTGCTTGAAATATTTTTACTATGTTCTCCTTTTAGAAGTTGAGGTGCATAGCAAGCATATTCAACATTTTCTATACCTCGAGTTATTTCTCCAAGCGCATCATGTGCAATTTTTCCATGCTCCTCACCAATTAATTGCGCTATTTTATTGATATTTTTTTCTAACAATTCTTTGAAACGAAACATAATTCTGGCTCGTTTGAGTGGTGGCGTTGCTCGCCATGCTGGAAAAGCTTCTTGAGCAGCAGTTATAGCTTTTTCAACAGTATTTTTTGTAGCAATTTCTACTTGCTTACCAACCTCTCCTGTCGATGGATTAAATACATCTTGAGTAGGATCACCCATTGATACAAGTTCTCCATTAATAAGGTGTTCTACTAATTTCATTTCTTCTTTCTCCTTTAATGTAATTCTTTAATCGAGTCAGATATTGCACCAACAACATCCTTTATTTGTTTTTCAGTTACTATAAACGGCAAGCCTAATTGAATAGTATCACCACCATATCGCACATAAAAGCCTTTATCCCAGCACTTCATTGCAATTTGATAGGGTCTTAATGCAGGTTCATTTTTAGCAGCCTCAATAGTAATTCCACCAGCCAGTCCATAGTTACGAATATCTGTAATATATTGCAAACCTTTAAGACTATGAAGTTCTTTTTCAAATACTGGACTCATTTTTTTAACTCGCTCTATCAAATTATCATTCTTTAATATATCTAAACTTGCAATTGATGCAGCGCATCCTACAGGATGAGCTGAATAGGTATAACCATGAAATAATTCAATCAAATAATTTGGTGCTTTCGTATCCATAAAAGTTTCATAAATATTATTATTCACTACTACACCACCAAGCGGTTGACTACCATTACTTACCTGTTTTGCAAAAGTCATTATATCTGGAGTAACTCCAAAAGCTTCGCCTCCTGTCTTGGCGCCCATGCGGCCAAAGGCGGTTATCACTTCATCAAAGATTAATAAAATATCATTAGAGTCACAAATTTTACGAAGCTTCTCTAGATATCCTATGGGAGGTGGAAATACACCGGCAGAACCCGCCATTGGCTCTACAATTACTGCTGCAATATTAGAGGCGCCATGCAATAATATTTTATTTAATAAGTCATCAGCTAAATAATCTCCAACCTTAGGTTGGCCTTTGCTAAATATATTTTCTGGGAGAAGGGTAGATGATAAATGATCTGCTTCAATACCTTGTCCAAACATTTCTCTATTAGGACCAATACCACCAACACTAATCCCTCCAAAATTAACTCCATGATAGCCTTTTATCCTTCCAATCAAACGAGTCTTACCGACCTTTCCTTTATGTCGCCAATAAGCTCGAGCAATTTTTAGGGAACTATCTACTGCCTCTGAACCAGAACAAGTAAAAAAAACACGATCCAAATCTTTTGGAGTAAATTCAATAATTTTATTTGCCAACTCAAACGATTTTTCGTGTCCAAATTGAAATGCAGGAGAGTAATCCAATGTCTCAATTTGTTTACTTACTGCCTCAATAATTTCAGGGCGAGAATGGCCTGCTCCACAAGTCCAAAGACCTGAAAGGCCATCAAATATTTTCCTGCCTTTGTCATCTGTAAAGTAAGTATCTTTAGCCGAGACTATCATCCGAGGATTTGCTTTAAACTCTCTATTACCACTATAAGGCATCCAGTGAGCATCATAATATTTAGGATTATTTTTTAACATTTTTTATTCTCCTATCATCTAAGGTATTTGACTTAACCCTTATAAATAATTATCTTTTTACCTTAAGCAGTTTTTCTTTTTATTATTATTCTTAGAGGGTCCAATCTATAATTCTGTTATCTTTCTCTCCATTTAATAATAGTTGGCTTTCTGTTGGATTAGCCTTTGCAATAATCTGGCCATTACGAATTACAAATAAACGTGCATTACATAAGCGTATAGCTTCAATTGGATTATTAGCCTGATGAATCACCAAATTAGCGTTGCAACCAACCTCAATGCCATAATTTTCGAGTTGCATTACTCTGGCTCCATTATTTGTTATAGCTTGAAATATTTGGTGCATTTCTTGAACACCTGTCATTTGTCCAACATGTAATCCCATATTTGCAACTTCTAACATATCATGTTTGCCAAGGCTATACCATGGATCCATTACACAGTCATGGCCAAAAGCAACATTAATATTACTATTTAATAACTCTTTAACTCGTGTCATTCCTCTGCGTTTAGGATAGAGATCATGACGACCTTGAAGGGTAATATTTATTAATGGATTAGCAACAACTTGTAATTCAGCCTCTTGTAATAATGGTATTAATTTGCTTACGTAATAATTATCCATTGAGTGCATTGATGTTAAGTGAGAACCTGTTACTCTTCCCTCAAGCCCCAAACGATGAGTTTCAAAAGCTAGTGTTTCAACATGTCTAGACATTGGATCATCCGATTCATCGCAATGCATATCTACTAGTAAATCTTTTTCTGCGGCCAGTTCACATAACAATTTAATAGATAAAGAGCCTTCATTCATAGTGCGTTCAAAGTGCGGAATACCACCTATAACATCCACACCTTTTTTTAATGCTCTATCAAGATTTTTAATAGAGTTTTTGTAGCGTAAATAACCATTTTGTGGAAATGCAACTAGCTGGATATCTATCCAATCCCGCATTTCTTTTCGTAACTCTAATAACGCCTCGACTGCAAGCAATCGATCATCACTTATATCTACATGGCTCCGAATCGCCAAACATCCATTTGCTATTGCCCAATGACATAATTTTCGGGCACGTTTTTTTATAAGCTCTATAGTTAAATGTGGTTTTAGCTCATCCCATAGTTGAATACCTTCAAGTAAAGTACCACTCTCATTAAATCGTGGCTGACCTAAAGTTAAAGTAGCGTCTAAGTGAAAATGGCTATCAACGTGACTTGGAGAAACTAGTTTATCGGTCGCATCAATAGTTTTGACTGCTTCACCAATAAGATTTCTATCAATAGCCACTATTTTTTTATTTTGAATAGCAATATCAAAATTCTTACGATCATCTGGAAGATTAGCGTGTTTAATAAGTATGTCGAACATTAGATACGATCTCCTTGTCTAAATGGCACTAATAATGCCTTGGGATATGCTGCTTTACGTGCAACAAGCATCATCGCAACTATACTTAGGAAATATGGCATCATAGAAAATATTTGATATGGGATAACATCTGCACCAATTAATTGTGCCCTAACTTGTAACGCTTCAAATAATGCAAATAAAATTGCCCCCAAGAAGGCTTTACCAGGTTTCCAAGACGCAAAAATAACCAGCGCAATACAAATCCAACCTCTACCATTAATCATACCAAAATAAAACGCATCAAATGCAGACATAGTTAGAAATGCCCCTCCAATTGCCATCAAAGCACTTCCAACCATTACTGCGCCAGTACGAATTAGAAGTACATTAATACCTTGAGCCTCATTGGCAACTGGATTTTCACCTGCCATTCTAATTGTTAGACCAATTGGCATTTTATAAAGTACGTAGAAAGTAACTATTACTAATGTGTATGCTAAATAAGTTAATGCAGATTGATTAAATAAGGCTGGTCCAAGAATTGGAATTGATGATAATACCGGCACTTCAAATGCAATGAATGGGACAATTTTAGGTGGCGTAGTGCTGAATGGTATCAGCATTGTATATGCATAATAACTTATAGATGAGGCTAGTAAGGTAATTCCAATTCCACTAACATGTTGAGACAAGCCAAGATAGACCACTAGTATGCTATGAAGAAAACCAAATAGCATTCCCACTGAAGCAGCAAACACAATCCCACCCCATAGATCTCCACCTTGATAAACCCATATCCAACCGGCCATTGCTCCAATTGTCATTATGCCTTCAATTCCAAGATTTAATACACCCGCTCGCTCACAAATTAATTCTCCTAATGTAGCAAAAATTAATGGGGTTGCAATCCTAATTACAGCAGCCCATAAGCCCGTTGTTAACATCATTTCAAATAATTCCATCATGATTACTTACCCCACACAATACGATATCGTGTCAGCATTGCTCCAACTAGAACAGATAATAAAGAAATGGCTACTAAAATATCTGCGATATAGTTCGGTATATCAACAGTTCGACTCATCGCATCGGCACCCACATAGATCGACGCTAGAAATATAGCTGAAATAATTACCCCTATCGGATGTAATTGTGCAAGCATAGCAACCGCTATTCCCGTATAGCCAAAACCTGGGGATAAAGTTAAAGTTAAATAGCCTTTCAATCCAGCAACCTCACTAACACCAGCCATTCCAGCTAATCCACCACTAAAAAGAGCTACCATTAATACTGATTTATTAATCGAAATTCCATAGAAAGTTGAGGCTTGTTGGTTGTGTCCAACTGCACGTATTTCATAACCCCAAACTGTAAAGCGAAGTATAGCCCACATTACAACCGACATTACTATTGCCACAATTATTCCAAGATGCAATCTACTCTTAGCAACGATTGTAGGTAGAACACCATTATCAATAATTCTTGCAGCTTGAGGCCACCCCATTGCCATAGGGTCCTTCCATGGCCCTTCAAGCAACATATTTACAAATAGTAAAATTACAAAATTCAGTAAAAGTGTAGTTACAACTTCATCCACTTTCATATGAGTTTTAAGAAGAACTGGTAGCAACAAAATTAAACAGCCTGCTATAGCACCTGCAATAAATAACATTGGTATCATGATTATTGAAGGCAGATCAATCATTCCTGTGCCTACTAGGGTTGCTGCCATAGCGCCACAATATAACTGTCCCTCAGCACCAATATTCCAAAATTTAGCTCGAAATGCTACAGCTGCAGCTAATCCAGTAAAAATTAATGGGGTAGCCCTTGCTAAGGATTCAGTAATTGCAAAAGTTGAACCTAAAGAGCCTTTAATTAAAGCTATATAAGCAGTAACTGGAGACTCACCAGCCCAAATTATAAAAAAAGCACCAATAATAAAAGCAACTCCAATAGAAAGTATAGGTAGCAATGCAATTAACCATAAAGGTGTGTTTCTTCTTGTTTTAAGCCTCATGCAAACTATCCTCTTTCATTTCACCACTCATCATAAGACCAACTTGATTTATACTCACAGTATCAGTATCAAAAGGTCCTTGTAACCTTCCATTAAACATAACAGCGATACGGTCAGATAATTCAAAAATTTCATCTAAGTCTTCACTAATTAGTAATACGCCTGCACCTTTCGTTTTAGCATTTATTATTTGCTGCTGAACAAAACTGATAGCGCCTTCATCTAAGCCTCTTGCTGGTTTATTTGCAATGATAAAACGAGGATTATTAGATAGACTTCTTGCAAGGATTAACTTCTGAATGTTGCCACCAGACAACAATCTAGTTGAAGCAAACGGACCTTCGCATCGAATATCATATTCTTTAATTAATTTTTCAGCATCTCTAACTGACTTCTTTTTGTCAATAATAAATCCTGATTTAGCCTTAGAGCGAAGCTCCTCACCAAGGAAATTTTCCCATAGCTCCATTTCTCCTATGACACCCTCTTTTGAACGGTCTTCTGGAATCCTTGCTACACCAGATTCAGTAAGATAACAGGGATCATATTTTATCAAACTCTCTCCCAGTAACTTAAATTCTCCAGAGCTTGGAGAATTTAATCCTTGTAAGATTGAAGCTAGCCCGGCTTGACCATTACCTGCAACTCCAGCCAAACCGATAATTTCTTTTTCATGTATCTTAAGATTGATATTAGAAAGTGGAGTTGATCCCTCACTCACATCTAAACATACATTATTAAGCTCCACAACTGGCTTGCCTATTTTCAATTTTTTATATGCTGGTCGCGTAACTTTGCGTCCAACCATCATTTCTGCAAGCGATTCCTTGCTTGCCTCATTAGTGGCTACCTCTCCTACTAATTTACCTTGACGAAGAACTACAATTCGGTCACTAATTTCTAAGATTTCATTTAATTTGTGCGATATAAACATGATTGATAAACCAGAATTTACCATTTCCTTGAGGACCTTGAAAAGCTGTTCAGTCTCCTGTGGAGTAAGAACTGCAGTAGGCTCATCAAGTATTAAAATACTTGCATCTCGATAGAGTGCTTTTATTATTTCAACTCGTTGTTTTTCACCAACTGTTAAATCAGCTACTTTATCATCTGGGTTTATTAATAAGCCAAAACGTTTTGATAGTGCTTTAAGTTTTTTATAGGCTTGTTTTTTTTGACTCCAAAGTCTAGTTAAAGGCTCCGTGCCAAGAATAATATTTTCTAATACAGTGAGATTTTCTGCTAAAGTAAAATGCTGGTGAACCATACCAATCCCAGCATCTAATGATGCTCTTGTTGAGCCAGGCGTTAATCTCTGGCCTTCAACTTCGATAAAGCCTTTGTCACTGATATAGTGTCCAAAGAGTATATTCATTAGTGTGGTCTTACCCGCACCATTTTCACCTAATAATGACAAAATTTCACCCTCACCAAGTGAGAGTGAAATATTGTCATTTGCTACAACAGAACCAAAACTCTTACAAATTTTGGAAAATTGTAACTTCTTCATCAGATAATCTTAGTAAGTTGATTTTGGCTCGTTGTCATTAACTCCAACTACAAGACTACCACCTAAGATTTTTCTAGACATTTCTGCTACTGAGGTTTTAACATCACTTGCAATCCTACTATCAAACTCATAGTATGGCGCTAGAGAAGCTCCACCTTTTTGCATCATTGTCCATTCTTTATAATCCTCAGCTGCAAAATTTCCTGCTTTAACTCTTGATATAGCATGATCAATTGCATTTTCCATATGCCATAAAGCTGAAGTGACAACAACATCTGTACCATTTTCCTCTTTATTCATATCATTGACGTTACCGAATGCAAGTATGCCTTTCTCTCTAGCAGCATCAACTACACCAGCTCGCTCTGCATAAAGGACATCTACACCTGCTTCAATTTGAGCAAATGCGGCTTCTTTTGCTTTTGGTGGATCGTACCAAGAGCCGATAAAGCTAACTTTAAACTCAACATCTGGATTAACTGACCTTGCACCAGCCATAAATGCATGGAACAAACGGTTTACTTCACCAATCGCGTAACCACCTACCATACCAATTTTATTAGTTTCAGTCATACCACCGGCAATAATTCCCATCAAATAGCATGGCTCATGAATATAATTATCAAATACTGAAAAATTACCACCATGTTGGCCGCCATACCCACTTCCTGGGTCTCCCATTAAGTATGCTATATTTGGATAGTCATCTGCTACTTTTCGAGCCTCAGCACTAATACCAAATGCTTCACCAACTATAAGGTCTACTCCACTTTCAGAGTACTCCCTTAAAACTCTAACATAGTCTGTATTTGAAACTTTCTCTGAGTTTACATAATCAATTTCACCTCTATCTGCTGCTGCCTGCAAAGCAAGATGTAATCTTGCATCCCATTTTTGTTGCAATGGCTGAGTATATACACCTGCAACTTTAATTTTGTCTGCAAAGACCTGCCCAGACAAAATAAAGCTAGATAAGGCAATGATTAATAGTTTACTTAAACTTCCTATTTTCATTATTTACTCCTTTATTGTTTATCAAATGTAATACATGAATAACTAAATAATGCATGTATTACCCCTCTCATTCAGCCTCAAAAAATAGATTGAGAGGCTAAACAATTTCTTGTTTCCAAGCCTTTTTTTAATTTAACTCCCTTTGGATAATTCCGATATTGTTTCACATAATAACATAACAATAGATGACAATCATTAAGATAATTTAAGATGTTTTGTTAATTAATTGAGTATTAAATGTCAATATGAATTATTTAATTAATCTTAAAAAAACTGATTTATTATTGGCTTATTTACCTTTTAAATTCTTTCAACTGCCATTGCAACACCCATTCCACCTCCAATACAAAGAGTCGCAAGCCCTTTGTTGACTTTATCACGCTGCATTCCATGAAGAAGCGTTACTAATATTCTAGCTCCTGAGGCTCCTATCGGATGACCAAGTGCAATTGCACCTCCAGTTACATTAACTTTAGACTTATCAAATCCAAGAGAATCGTTAACTGACATAGCTTGTGCAGAAAATGCCTCATTTGCTTCTATTCTATCAACATCTGAAACTTTCCAGCCCGCCTTCTCAAGGCATTTGGTACTTGCTGGAATTGGACCTGTACCCATAATTGCTGGGTCAACTCCTGCACTTGCATAGGAGACAATCCTAGCCATAGGCTTAAGTCCAAGTTCTTTTGCTTTGGCGAAACTCATAACCATTACTGCTGCAGCACCATCATTAATGCCTGATGCATTTCCAGCTGAAACAGTTCCATCTTTTTTAAATGCTGGTCTAAGTTTTGAAAGTGTTTCTTCTGTAGTTCCATGTCTAGGATATTCATCGGTATCAAAAACAATATCATCCCCTCTTTTTTGTGGGATCAAGATTGGTGTTATTTCATCTTTAAAAAGATTTAATTTTTGGGCATTCTCAGCCTTTTGTTGTGATTCTAATGCAAACTGGTCTTGAGCTTTTCTGGTAAATTCAAATTTAGTAGCAATATTTTCGGCAGTTACGCCCATATGATAGTCATTAAATACACACCATAGACCATCTACGACCATTGTATCAACCATCTCCCAAGGACCCATCTTTTTACCCTCTCTTGACCTTGGAAGAACATGCCCTGAAAGACTCATATTTTCCTGACCACCCGCAATAACTATATCTGCATCGCCACACGCTATAGCCTGAAAGGCTAATTGAACTGCCTTTAAACCACTACCACAAACCTTATTTATTGTCATTGATGGAGTTTCATAAGCCAAACCAGCAGCAATAGCTGCTTGGCGAGCTGGATTCTGACCACTTCCAGCGGTAAGAACTTGACCCAAAATAACCTCATCAATCTGTGCTCTATCAACACTAGTTGAATCTAATAAAGACTTTATAACTTGAGCACCTAATTTATGTGCTGGAACTTTAGCGAGTAAACCACCAAATGACCCTATTGCAGTTCTTGTTGCAGCAACAATAACAATTTCTTGATTCATCTTGAATAATTCTCCTTGGTGGGTATTAAGTAATTATAAAGCCAAGTAAATCATAAAGAGAGATTGCTTGTTAGGTTTTAATATTTTCTCTTTTTTTTCTTTTCTCTTTAAAAAAAGCCTTGTTAGCAATATAAACTCGTTTTCTGACCTCACAGTAAACAATACTTTTATCTTTATTTGTTAATTTTGTAGATTTAATTATTTCAAACTCATCTTGCTCTTGAGCCTTTTTTTTAATCTCATTAATCTCTTCATCAGTATAGATAAAATCTGCAAAAAGGTCCTCTTTTGCAGGTCTTCTAAAGAAAATTTCTGCAGCCTTGTCCCAAACAACATATTCGTCACCGATTAAATTCATTAGCTGAGTCATTGGAAATGGATCAACTGCTGAAAACATACTTCCACCAAAAATTGTGTTCACATAATTAGCGTTTTTATAGCTGAAAGGGAGTTTAATTTTAATCTCCTTAAAATCTTCAGAAATATAAATTACTTTGGCAGTTGTCCTTCTATACATTGGAGATAAGTTCATCCCATATTTAAGAACTTTTGATTTTCCAATAAATTTTGAAACTAACTCAGTAATTTTTTTATATGAAAGCATTTTTAGTCCTTTGCTATAAATAAAAAAGACATCCGAAGATGCCTTAGTCAAATAAATTGGCTCCCTGACCTGGGCTCGAACCAGGGACAAACGGATTAACAGTCCGTTGCTCTACCAACTGAGCTATCAGGGAATAGCGTGAGATTATAACGAGCTATGAATTTTGAGTCAATCAAATCTTTGCTTTTATGCTTATTACTTAATATAGTTACTCTATATATCTCTCAAGGGCCTTACCAAACTCAGAGCATGATAGTAAAGTGGCATCATCAATAAGTCTTTCAAGATCGTAAGTGACAGTCTTATTTTTGATTGTCTTAGTCATTGCATTGACAATTAAATCAGCGGCCTCTAGCCAACCCATATGCCTGAGCATCATCTCAGCAGAAAGAATCAATGACGAAGGATTAACCATATCCTTACCTGCATAGCCAGGGGCAGTTCCATGAGTTGCTTCGAATACTCCAACACTATCTGAAAGATTTGCTCCTGGAGCAATTCCAATTCCACCAACTTGGGCTGCTAAAGCATCAGAAATATAGTCACCATTAAGATTCAAAGTAGCAATAACTGAATATTCATTTGGACGAATCAGTATTTGCTGTAAAAATGCATCTGCAATACAATCCTTTATAATAATGTCAGTTCCAGTATTAGGATTTTTAAAGCTACACCATGGACCACCATCAATATCTTGTGCTCCAAATTCATCTTTTGCTAACTGATAGCCTGTGTCGCGAAAAAGTCCCTCAGTAAACTTCATAATATTACCTTTATGAACTAAAGTGACTGAAGGCTTATCGTTATCAATCGCATATTGAATAGCTGCTCGAACAAGTCTTATTGTTCCTTCTGATGATACTGGCTTGATTCCAATTCCAGATGTCTCTGGAAACCGTATCTTTGTAGCACCCATTTCTTGCTGAAGGAAATCAATTACTTTTTTAACCTCTTTAGAGTCCTTTGGAAACTCAATTCCTGCATAAATATCTTCTGAATTCTCTCTAAAAATAACCATATCAACTTTTTCAGGATGTTTAACTGGTGAAGGAGTTCCATCAAAATATTGGACTGGTCTTTGGCAAATATAAAGATCTAAAATTTGTCTAATTGCAACATTTAGCGACCTCATACCACCCCCAACAGGCGTTGTTAATGGTCCCTTTATTGAAACAGAAAACTCCTTAATAGCATCAACTGTCTCCTCAGGCAAGTACTCGCCATAGATGCTATCGGCCTTCTCACCTGCATATATCTCCATCCACTGTATTTCTTTTGTTCCGTTGTAAGCTTTTTTGACAGCAGTATCAACAATTTGTAACATTACTGGAGTGATATCGACACCTATTCCATCTCCCTCAATATAAGTTATGATTGGCTTATCAGGAACATTTAATACATTATCTGTTATTGAGATTGCCTCTCCAGTGCTTGGGATAGTAATATTTTGATATGACATTTTTGTATTCTTTAGGTTAGATTTCTAGACGCATTATTATACCGTTTTCTGCACTTGAAAGTTTATTTGAGTTTGACTTATAGTAGTTTTTTCTGATGGAAATTTCCTTAAAACCTTGATTCAAATAAAAGGATATTGCTGATTGATTACTCTCTCTAACCTCCAGAAATACCTCTTCAATTAATCTATTTTTTAATTCTTTATACAAATAACTCATTAGCAAACTTCCATACCCTTTTCTTTGATTATTTGGATTGATGCCAATATTAAGAATATCTGCAGTTTCGCTAGCTAACATTACGATTAAATAGCCAATAATATCTCCCTCATAAGCAGCAGAATAACAAAGGTTATTTGGGTTTTTAATACTCTCTTTAAGTTGAGTTTTAGTCCATGGATAACTCGAACTACTTGACTCTATAGAAACAATATTATCAAGCTGGCTTAAGTTAAGCTTATTAAAGGAAATACTGATAGGCTTTATTGTCAGTTTCGTTTTTATAGAAGTAGCCTAATTCATCAAATCTCACTTCTAGTTCGCTAACATCATCTACTTGAAGACCAATAAGGACTCTTCCAAAATCAGCGCCATGGTTACGGTAATGAAATAATGAAATATTCCATTTTGATTTTACTTTTTTTAGAAAATTTAAAAGGGCGCCAGGTCGCTCAGGAAATTCAAATCGATAGATAACCTCATTCTCAGCATTTGCATGACCACCAACCATATAACGAATATGTGTTTTAGCCATTGAGTTATCACTCATGTCAATAACTTCAAATGACTTACCAAGCCTTGTTATTAACTTCTGTTTCTCAGACTCACCATTTGTTAATTTAATACCAACAAAAATATGAGCATCTTTTTTTGCCGAGAAGCGATAGTTAAATTCAGTAATTGAAGTATTATCAAGTAACTCACAAAACCTTAAAAAACTTCCTGGCTCCTCTGGAATTGTTACAGCAATAATAGCTTCATTTAGTTCACCTAAATCTGCTCTTTCTGCAATATATCTTAATCGATCAAAATTAACATTAGAGCCAGAAACTATCGAGACAATATTTTTATTTTTAAGCTTGTGTTCTAATATATATTTTTTAACTCCTGCAGTTGCAAGCGCTCCAGCAGGCTCAGATACTGAGCGAACATCCTCATAAATATCTTTTATAGCCGCACACATCTCATCATTACTAACTAATACAACATCATCTACTGCCTCTTTTGCTATTTCAAATGGAAGAGCTCCAATCTGTTTTACAGCAACTCCATCAGCAAATCTTCCCACGTCATCAAGTATTACTCGTTCATTTGCTTCAAGCGCTTTATATAATGTTGGAGAGTCAATAGGCTCAACACCAATAACTTTAATATGAGGCGCATAATGTTTGATATAGCTTGCCATTCCTGAGATCAGACCACCTCCACCCACGGGTGAAAATACAAAATCAACTTTATCAAGCTGTGATAATATTTCCTTAGCAACTGTAGCCTGTCCTGCTATAACATCAAAGTCATCATAAGGACTAATGAAACAAAGATCTTTCTCAGCAACTAGCTCTTTTGCATATTGAAATGCATCATCATAAACATCACCATGGAGAATAACCTCTGCACCTAACTGCTGAACCGCTTGCACCTTTATTTTTGGAGTACTAGTTGGCATAACGATTATAGCCTTTATATTTAATTTACTCGCTCCTAGAGCAACACCTTGTGCATGATTTCCAGCAGAAGAGGCGATAACACCTTTATTTTTTTCCTCATCAGTCATAGAGCTCATTTTTTGATAGGCGCCCCTTAACTTAAAGGAGTGAATAATTTGATCATCCTCTCGCTTTAAATAAACTTGATTTTCAAGACGCTTACTCAATTGAACTGCAATTGATAGCGGTGAAACTTTAGCAACTTCGTAGACAGAACTGTTATCTGCCAAGTCAACTAATGCACTCATAGAGCTCCTTTAAATAATCTTCGATGATAATGATACTCAGTATTAGCAACTGTATTATCAAATGTTAATGGATTTACTAAAATTACAAAAAATAATAAATAATAAACTTCAAAAAAATAATGATTGCTATTTTATGCAATTTTTGGTAAAAATTACCTTTTTTCTGAAAAGAAACAATAATGACTACTGAACCAAACTTTAATGAGATACTTGCCTATATTCCAAAAAAAGGTGAAGAATTTATGTCTAAAGGCCAACAAAAACACTTTATTCATAAGCTTAATGTATGGCGTGAACAGTTGGTTTTTGAAGCTGAAAATACTATTAATCACATTCAGGAAGACTCTGCACCTGTTGCTGACATTAATGATAGGGCGACCATTGAAGAAGAATTTGCTCTTGAGCTCAGAACAAGAGATCGTGAAAGGAAACTAATTAATAAAATTGATAAGACACTTCACCTGATTGATATGGGTGATTATGGCTACTGTAAAACTTGTGGTATTGAAATTGCTTTAAATCGTTTAGAGGCACGTCCAACAGCTGACAAATGCATAGATTGTAAGACAGTAGAAGAAAGAAAAGAAATTTAAACCCTTAGAAGTGCTTATATGAGGAACTTG
>Ga0209035_10000521_pt1 | contig 15094 bp, 12 predicted proteins | sample MarorgKNORR_S2LV_6_FD_188220 | JGI IMG/M metagenome (GOLD analysis project Ga0209035, IMG submission 188220) | Marine microbial communities from the Southern Atlantic Ocean, analyzing organic carbon cycling - AAIW_A/KNORR_S2/LV (SPAdes) (version 2) | ecosystem: Environmental > Aquatic > Marine... | reverse complement strand
CGAAGACCTATTCGCCGCTTGCCGTAGTGAATTCAAACACTTAGAACACTTTTACTTTCACAATTTTGTGTACGAAAGCTTGTGGCGCAACAACATGCGCAGACAAAGTGAGCGCACCTCTTTATACGACATTATTCATACCTACGGCCGTGACTATAAGGTTATTTTTGTGGGCGATGCCTCCATGTCGCCCTATGAAATCAGCAGCCCCTACGGCAGTGTAGAGCACATGAACCCGGAACCTGGCCACGTTTGGATGCAACGCCTCACGGCTCATTTTAACAAAGTGGCGTGGCTCAACCCAGTGTCAGAAGATCACTGGCGCTACACTCATTCCATCGGCCTCACACAACAACTTGTCGACAACAAAATGTACCCCATGAGCTTGGCTGGTTTAAGCGATGCGATTAAGGCATTAGCGAAATGACCACCGACAACCCCATCATTTGCACCTGCTTCGACATTTATCAAGACACGGTAGAAGCGGCGATTGAACAAGGCCATGACGACTTTCGTAAGTTACGTGTGGTGTTAGGAGTCGCAGGTGATTGTGGTAATTGCCACCGGCCTATCAACAAACTACTCAAGGCTCGGCGCATAGCCAACAGGCCGACTAAAGAAGCCCCCCCGCGTCGTCGATTCCCAATGCCTTGGCGACACATGAGCCATGCGAAACTCGAACAAGAGTATTCACCGAGTTCGTGTGTAGACGACTTTATGGTGTATATCCATGACTACATCAAACACTCGAAAGCGGCGTTTGAACAAATGTCATGCCAGCGGAATTTGGCTTACAGTGATAACGAGGGCGAGTTGTTAGATTACTTCCCTGCTCCAGAGAACGAAGCCCCGTTGGTCGTCTTTATCCACGGCGGATATTGGCAAGAGCTCAGCAAGAACGAATCCTGCTTTATGGCGCCAACCGTCATAGGACAGGGGATGAATTTGGCTGTGGTCGATTACACCCTTGCCCCTGAGGCCAGTATCAATCAAATGATTGCTCAATGTTGCCGCAGCGTAGCGTGGCTGCTGCAACAGGCTCATGAATTAGGATTTGATGCCAATAAAGTCATCATTGCAGGCAGTTCTGCGGGCGGCCATTTGGCAGCTTCGGTGCTACAAGCAGCACAACAGAACCTGCATGGCCTCACTCCAACATCTATTGTTGGCGCTATATTGCTCAGCGGTGTTTATGATTTGCGGCCACTAGTGAATACCTATGTGAACGATCCGTTAAAACTCACAGATGAGGGCGCTACAGCCCTTAGCCCCGGTCTGTACAGCAACCAAGGCCTGCCATCTTGCGTGGTTGCTTACGGCAGCAATGAGACGCAAGAATTCAAACGTCAAAGTGAAGAATATCACCAGCAGTTACTGAGTGATGGCGTAGTCAGCTCCTGTGTAGAGATGCCTCATCGCAACCATTTCGATATCGTTTTCGACCTCAGAAAATTAGTAACTAAACTTGGTCTTTAACGTGACTCTCTGTAACCCATCCATCACCGCAAAGGCCGAGGTGGCACTGGCTTGCATGGTGGCGTAGCTTAGACTCGTTTGCCATTGGTCTGTGGGTTTCCAGGTAAGGGACCCTGTAAGTGCCATGAGGGCTCCATTAGGTGTGCCAAAGTGCACGACAGACCAACTAAACTCATCATTTTTAAAATTGTCACTCACCCCTATATTGTAAGTCCAATCGGTTCGATTACTCGCAACGGGAGCCACCGCGGGGGTTAGATAACTACTTTGGTAGTTGAGCCAATGTTTGGCTGTAAGGCTCATGTTCCACTGCCGGTCGCCGTCATTGAGCTCTAAACCTATAGCTGCATCTAAGCGGTTGTCGGTGATTAAGCCTGTGTATCCTAGGTTGTGCTCTAAACCTTGTTTGTAAGCCAAATCCACCTTTAGCAAATCGTCATCTATGGCTTTGTTCCAGCTAAACCCCACCAGTTTGTAGTGGTTGGCTGACGCTTGCATAGTGGCAAGGTTAATCACTGGTGTATTGGGCACCAATTGGCCAAGGTATAGAGCCCAGTCGGTACCGCTTCCTGTGACGGCATATTTAACGCCCCACTCTTTAGTGGTTTGAGTGGCTAAGGTGATGCTAGGAATTTTACCCACAGTCGGGTCTAAATTGATAAAGCCAGACACTTCTGCGGCCGGCATGTAATAACTTCCACTGAGCAACCATTGAGGTTTATAACCGGTGCCGCCAGCCGTTACATCTGGCCCAGGATTGATCAGGTCTAATACCCCTGCGCCTTCTACTTCACCCCAGCTCAGCACATAGCGACCTAACTTAACGCTCGTTTCTGCCAAGCTATATTGCACAATAAGTTTCTCAACTTCTACTTTACTTAACGGGCGACCCGCAGGTTTATTCACATCGCCCGGCCAATATTGCATGGCCTTCAGTTCAATTTCGCCATACCCCAATAAACCTAACGAGCGCTCGGTAGATAGCCTAAGGTCTGTGGTGTGATTAGTGCGTTGGTAGTTTGCTTTTGGATTCAGTGCGACGCTGTGTTCAACGCTCAACTGAAACGGTTCGTTTTGAGCGGCTAAAATATTACTGACCGAAAAGCTGTCTTCTTCAAATCCATCTTCAGAAAACAAGTCACCAGCATCGTCAAAATCATCACTCAACAGGTCGTCGTCACCGTGGCTTGGAGTGGTGAGCAACAGGCCTGCAAGCACTATAGTAGATAATTTTGCCAATGGTATTCTAGCCATGTGGTGAGCCCTATTATTGCGCTTGGGCGCGTAACGCTTGTAGGTGTCTTTGCCTAAAGGCTTGGTCCGTAAGCGCCCGTTGGGTTAGGAACGCAGCATCAATGTCCAAACCAAAGGTAATGGCTTTGATCTTCATGTTAGTTAAACGCTGGCTCACTAAGTTTTTGAAGGTCATGCTGCGGGCTAGCCAAATGCCGTTGATTTTTTCAATATTAGACACAGACACTTGTTTAATGGCGTTACCACGCTTATCAAACATTTGTATTTTTAGGCCCAGGAACCTTTCCGTGTCTACCCACGTGCGTACTTTGCCGTAACGTGTGGTTTTTAAGCGTTTTGTGGTGGGCACTGATTCAACTACAGCAACTGGCCGGCCTTTGTATTGCCCACGCTGTAAAATGGTATAGGTGTAATCGTCTAGCTTGCCTGTTTCTTGGTCCTCAGTGGTAATCTCAGACCCAAACATGCTGGTGGGTTCGGTTTCTTCGTCATCAGAACCAGCAGCAATACGTTTTACTTTACCTAAGGCCGACAAATACAACCACGTTTCATTGTCTTTGTTGGTGTCGTCGTAGCTATAAGACAACATGCCTATACCGCGTTCACTAGCGGGTTCTACAATAATGGCAATAGATTTGCTGTCCTTGTTGTTGGGGCCCGTGTTGATTTGTGCGCTTTCCAATACTTTAATGCGTGGCTTTTCTACACATTTCAATTTGCCATTTTTGGTACCGTACTTACAGCTAGTCAGTTGCATAAGGTTAAATGACGACTCTGTCGTTTGTAATTGGTTGTCATCCATCTTTTGCACCAACTCACGGGCAGACAGCTCGGCATTGGCCACGCTGGCAACCATTAGGCTGAGGCTCAATACTAAACCTGAAGTAATTAAACGCATTATTTAGCTCCATTAAAATCGAGGTTTTCAACCACATTTTTTTGCCCAAATTTGGGTTTAAATACCATTATCAATGCAGGGAAGAACAACAAGTCGCACAACAAGGCAACAAAAATGGCCAACGACCCGAAGGCACCTACTTTGGCAAGACCTAGGTAATTACTAAAGCTCAACATGAAGAAGCCACAACCCAATACTAGGCTAGTAAAGGTAACCGCTTGGCCCACCTCTTTAATGGTGTCCACCAGCGCCATACGCATGTCGCTGTGTTTAGCTAAGGCCATTCGGTAATGGGTTATAAAGTGAATAGTGTCGTCCACGGCAATGCCTATAATGAGTGGCGCAATCATTAACGTATCAGTATCCAAGGGAATGTCTAGTAGACCCATTAAACCAAATGCCAGGGTGGCGGGGATCATATTGGGGATAATGGACATAAGTCCTGCCTGCACTGAACCCAAAGTAAGTACTAACAAACCAGAAATTATTATCATGGCCAAGGCCAAACTTTTAAACTGGTTATTACTCATGTCGTCCATCAACCGCATCATCAGGGCGAGCGTGCCGGTGACATGTATATCCATATCAGGATAACGGTCTTCTAAATGCGCAAAGGCTTGTTGAATATCAAGCTGAATTAGGTCAAAAAATTCCGCGTACTCACTCGAACCCGCGTTGCGTAATTGCACACTAATATGGCTTTGGCTGTAATCGTCATTCACCAACGCTCTGCGTTCTTCTGGGTTAGCGCTGTTAAATAGATACAACAACTGCGACACAGCCAAGTTGTCATCAGGGATAGTGCGATAGTAATCACTGCCGTCTTGCATGATGGCATGGGTGTCTTTCACCAAATCAGCAAGGGAGTTAGTGCGGATAATATACTCGCCGTATGCGGCTTCAATTTTTCGTTGAAGCTGGTCCATGGTTTGTAGTACGTCAGCTTGCATCAGCGCATCGGACGTTTGCATATCAACCAATATCTCTAGGTTGCCGGTGCCCATCATGTGCTCATCGACCACTGTATAGGCGATGCGTAGGGGTGTTCCTTCTCGATAAAGTTCGGCAATATTGGAGTCGATGCGTACTTGTGACGCACCGTACAAACACACAATAAATAGACCTACAAATGCAAAGTTAACCGTGTGTTTAAAACGCTGTACAAAAGCTGGAATCCGGTCTAAAACACCTTGCAACCAAATGCCACTGAACAACCAAGCTAATCCACTACGTCGTAATAGATAACGCACGGGCCACAATATTAACCAGCTCACTTTTAACAACATCTTCAAGGGCCACACTAAGTAGGATAACCACAAGCGCCAGCCAGTTTTTATGGTGTGTTCCTTGACCGCAGGCATCGGATGCCACAGGTCCATTAATGCCGGTAATAAGAATATGGTGTATATAAAGGCTAAAAATACGCCAACTGCAGAGGTAACACCAAACACTACAAACTGGGTCATGCCGGTTACGGTTAACGCTCCCATACCCGCCATTGTGGTGATGGTAGTGAGTAATATGGGTAGGCCAGTTTTGCCATAGGCTTTAGACAAAGCAGGTTCATGTTCATGGCCTTCCCTGCGAAAATACACATAGCTACTCATTACGTGTACACAGTCCGCCACGCCTACCGCTACGATAAGCATTACCGTTAAACTAATAAGGGTACTAGACTCAATCCCTAACCAGCCCATAGTGCCTACAATAAATAGCGCGCTTACACCGATAGCGACTTGAGGCCAAATCACGGCGCTCGCAGAATGGAATAAGGTCCATAACAATACGTTGATCACCACCACCATGCCGAGCAGAAGCATACCTGCCTGTATCATGTCGTCCACAGCAAGCTCCACCATGGAGGCATTACCAATAGGGTAAAAGTTAAACTGCTCTATGTATTCAGGCTGTTTATAAAGGCTGCTAACGGCATCCATAAAGGTGAGATACAAGCCTGAGTCCATGTCTTCAAAGCGCACATCTGCTTGCGTGGCATCGGCATCAAAGCTACTCGAGAGGTCATCACCAAAGTCGTCATCAAGCTCTAGGTCATCTACCGCCATGAGGTCGTCACTTACGGTATTTAAGCTATCCGACACAGGCACGGCACCAAAATCTGTGGTCACCATGATGGCGCCATAACGATGGTTTTTGGAGAACAAGAATAATGGCAAGTTACTTTGCGCCATAGCCACGGCTTTTACCGCTTCGGCCTCGGCGCCTTGCATGGCTAAGTTTTGAATCAAGCGCGGCGAACTTAAGGTATCGCCTTGGTTCACTTGAATACGTACATTAGTGATGGATTGTACGCGTTTGATATGGTCTAACTTATTGGCTAGTTCGTCCGTTAGGCCTGCAGCATCTAATGTGCTCTGGGGAATGTCCTGCCAGTGGGACAGATTACGCGTAAGCTGGTCTACTAAACGTAACGAAGTGGGTGAAAATACGTCGCCGTCTTTGGCTTCATAAACGATAAACACGCCGTCGTCACTGCCAAATTGATTACGGAAGTCGTCTAAGGATTGCACCACTGGGTCATCTTCGCTAAACCAAGAATCCAAAGTGACATCAACCACAAACTTGGTACTGCCCACCGCCATAAAAATGGTACTGGCTAGGGCAAAAGCAATGATACCCCAGCGCCAAGGGCGCATACGATTGGGTAGAAGTTCAAAATAGGCACTGATGGCTAACAGAAGGGTTTTCACGTAAAGCTCCTAGCATGGTGAGAACCACAGTATAAATTTTACCCTCTTGGTACACAAGATATACAATTTAATTGCTATAGAATCAAAAAAGCCCACTAAAAAGTGGGCTTTTTAAGAACTAAGTGTTCTACATTAGCGGTTAAAGATCGCGTAGATCACAGCAATGGAGGCTAAACCTACCAATCCTTCGCTGCCTAATGCACCGACAATACTGAGAACATTCTCAACAACGCCGACACCTACAAATGCTACATTAGCACCAAAAATCACTTCTAAAACAATAGCTAGGGCGACCAACGCTACACCAGCTTCAGTTAGTTTTTTAATAGTACCTACGATATTATCGATCATAATTATGCCTCTTAAGAGTTCGTTATTATTATAAAGGTCAGGTCCACTATTGGAACCATGTCCACGCACATAGTATCAAGCTGGTGGCAATTAGCAAACTTTAGCTGTCACTCTCCCTGCAGACATACTAATTTGAACTATGCTTCAACCATGCTCATGTGTAATTTAAGGTCACTAAGCTTGGTGCTAAGTATTACTCTGGGCATCGGTGCCTGTGCAACGTCACTTACCCCTGTACAAACACGGCGCCCTCTGGCGGCTGATATTTATGCTCAATTGTCTCTGGGCTACATGGAGAGTGGGCATGTTGAACTAGCCCATCAACGCTTATTGCTGGCTCTCGAATATGGCCCTTCGCGGCCACTCACCTTAAAGGCCCTTCAGCGTTGGAAAAAGCAACAATCACCTCTCGAACAATGACATCAATATAAGGATTGCTCTGTTAAATGCTGAATTCATCACCAGCCTTGGTTATACTGGGGCCATTAGAAAATTTTGTTACCTAGTTGAAAGGACTTGCACCCATGTTGAACCCATCAATCAAAGCCATGAGCTTAATGATAGCCCTTATCTTTGTTAGTGCCTGCAGCCTACCTGCTACAACCATTCCAACTACGGGTGGCCAAACACTGGCCGGCAATGACCCTGTGGTTGCTAATTCTTACGCCGATATCCCTATCGCTGCTAATGACCAATTAGCTGTCGACAAATCTTTGTTACTTAACACCGGTGAGCAATGGATTGGACGTGCTGTATTAAAGTCTAAGTTAGACACGGTACAAGCATTTGAATACTATTTGGCGAACATGCCTAACCACGGATGGATCAACATCACTTCGGTGCAGTCAGCAGTGTCGGTATTGAGTTACGAAAAAGGTAGCCGAGTAGCCACCATTCAAATTGAAAAGGGCACCTTGCGGGGCAGCCTTATATCCGTGACTGTATCTCCTAGAGATGCCGTAACGCAATAGTCGCAAGGCCATACATGCTTGTGGCCCTATGCTTGCTGAGTTTGCACTTTACTCACGGCAGTTAGCCAGCCTTGGTAAAGCTCATCTCTGGTGGGTTTGTTCATGCTGGCAGCAAAGCTGCGTTCACATTGCCACATATTCGACAGCTCCTCTAAAGACGTATAAACCTTAGACTGAAGCCCTGCCAAATAGGCGACACCTAGGGCACTACTTTCCACACAAGTTGGCCGCGCCACTTGGGCGTCTAACACATTGGCTAAGTGTGACAAAAACCAATCATTGACCACCATACCGCCATCAACCCTCAGGGTTTCTAACCGTACGCCGTCTTTTTCCATAGCTTTCTGCAGGTCTTTCGTTTGGAAACAAACAGACTGAATGGCGGCGCTCACAATTTCTTCAATACCCGTGTCGCGGGTTAAGCCCGTAATAGCTCCCCGCGCTTGCGGGTCCCAGTAAGGCGCACCTAATCCGGTAAATGCAGGCACCATGTAGACACCGTGATCAGCCTCTACAGCCGCTGCTAATGCTTCTACTTCCTTGGCGCTGGTAATGATTTTTAAACCATCTCTCAACCATTGAATAGCAGCACCGGCCACAAAGATACTGCCTTCTAAGGCATAGTAAGGTTTGCCGTTAAGACGATAGGCCATGGTAGTTAATAAGCGGCTAGACGATTGTAACGGAGTATCGCCCGTATTGAGCATTAAGAAACAACCGGTGCCATAAGTGCTTTTAGCCATGCCTGACTCAAAGCAGGCTTGGCCAAACAAAGCGGCGTGTTGGTCCCCAGCTACACCCTGAATTGGCAACGGGTGGCCTAGTACTTTTGCGTCTAAATAACCGTAGTCATCTGCGCTGTCTTTCACTTCTGGCAACATGGCAACAGGCACGTTGAACAGCGCCAGCAGTTCTGCATCCCATGACTGGGTATGAATATTGAAAAGCATGGTGCGAGAGGCGTTAGTGGCGTCTGTGGCGTGAATGTGGCCATCACTGAGGTGCCACATCAAATAACTATCTACGGTGCCAAATAATAGGTCACCCTGCTCGGCAAGCGCCCGACTGCCCGGCACATGATCTAGAATCCAGTTTAGTTTGGTGGCCGAAAAGTAAGGATCTAACAGTAAACCCGTTTTGGCAGTAACCGACCCTTCATGCCCATCTAGCTTGAGCTGGTTACACAGGTCTGCAGTGCGGCGATCCTGCCATACAATGGCACGATAGATGGCCTTACCCGTGTTTTTATCCCACACCAGGGTGGTCTCACGCTGATTAGTAATGCCTACGCTGGAAATTTGGTCCGCAGTTAGACCGCTATCTGCAAGACTTTGCCGGCACGCTTTTAGAACCGTGTCCACAATGTCTTGGGGATCATGCTCTACCCAACCATTATGTGGATAATGTTGTTCAAACTCATACTGAGCCGAGCTAACCACTGTGCCGTCTGCTGCAAAAATAATACAACGTGAGCTAGTGGTCCCCTGATCTATAGTGAGAATGTATTGGGTCATGAATTAGTCTTCGTCTGAGACGCTCGGTGTTAAAATACCTAACTCTTCCCACAGCTCATCAACTCGCTGCTTGACTGATTCGTCCATGGTGATCACACGACCCCATTCACGGGTGGTTTCGCCTTCCCATTTATGGGTGGCATCCATACCCATTTTGGACCCTAAGCCAGAAACCGGTGAGGCAAAGTCCAAGTAGTCTATAGGGGTATTCTCCACCAGCATAGTGTCTCGTGCGGGGTCCATACGGGTGGTCATGGCCCAAATTACGTCTTTCCAATCACGGGCATTAACGTCGTCGTCGGTAACGATCACAAATTTGGTGTACATAAACTGACGCAAGAAAGACCAAACCCCCATCATCACGCGCTTGGCATGACCTGGGTATTGTTTTTTCATGGTGACTATCGCCACGCGATAAGAGCACCCTTCCGGCGGCAGATAGAAGTCAGTGATTTCTGGGAATTGTTTTTGCAATAACGGCACAAACACTTCGTTAAGCGCAACACCCAAAATGGCGGGTTCATCCGGCGGACGGCCCGTATAGGTGCTGTGATAAATAGGGTCTTTGCGGTGGGTAATACGTGTCACGGTAAATACCGGAAAGCTGTCCACCTCATTGTAATAACCGGTGTGATCGCCAAATGGGCCTTCATCAGCCATGTCGCCTGGCGCTATGTAGCCTTCTAAAATGTATTCGGCACTAGCAGGCACTTGTAAGTCGCTGGTTAAACAAGTGGCCACTTCGGTTTTACTACCGCGCAATAAACCCGCAAAAGCATATTCGCTTAAGCTGTCTGGCACGGGGGTCACAGCGCCCAATATAGTAGCTGGGTCGGCACCTAAGGCCACAGCCACTGGAAAGTTTTCGCCGGGGTGTTCAATCTGCCAATCCCTAAAGTCTAGAGCGCCGCCACGATGTGACAACCAGCGCATAATCAGACGATTTTTGCCGATGACTTGTTGACGGTAGATACCTAAATTTTGACGTTGCTTATTAGGCCCACGAGTAATGACTAAAGGCCAAGTGATTAATGGCGCCGCATCTTCTGGCCAGCAGGTTTGTATGGGTAATTTGGAAAGATCGACTTCATCGCCACTCATCACATATTGCTGACAAGGGGGCTTACTCACCACCTTAGGTGCCATGTTCAGTACTTGTTTGTACAGGGGCAGTTTGCCCATAGCGTCCTTAAACCCTTTTGGCGGCTCAGGTTCCTTTAAGGAGGCCAATAAATGGCCAATATCACGCAGGCTTTCCACGTTTTCTGCGCCCATACCTAAAGCCACTCGTTTAGGTGTGCCAAACAAGTTTGCTAATACGGGGGTGTCGTAACCTTTGGGATTTTCAAACAGTAATGCGGGACCTTCTGCGCGCAGGGTGCGATCGCAAATTTCGGTCATTTCAAGGTATGGGTCTACCTCGGTGGTAATGCGAACCAGTTCACCTTGAGCTTCAAGGCTTGCAATAAAATCGCGTAGGTCTTTATATTTAATGGTCATAACCTACGCGGTCTCTTAACTAGCCTAGGGGTTTACTTACGCTTCATAGACATGAAGAACTCTTCATTAGTCTTAGAACCTTTAAGCTTGTCTAACAAGAATTCGGTTGCTTGCCCGTCTTCCATTGGGTCTAACAATTTGCGTAATATCCACATACGCTGCAATTCGTCTTCGCGAGTCAGTAATTCTTCGCGGCGAGTAGACGACTTGCGAATGTTGATGGCAGGGAATACACGGCGTTCGGCAATCTTACGATCTAAGTGTACTTCTGAGTTACCTGTGCCTTTAAATTCTTCAAAGATCACTTCGTCCATCTTGGAACCGGTTTCGGTCAAAGCTGTAGCAATAATGGTTAAACTGCCGCCTTCCTCAATGTTACGCGCAGCACCAAAGAAACGCTTAGGGCGTTCTAATGCATGGGCGTCTACACCACCCGTAAGCACTTTACCTGAAGATGGAATCACGGTGTTATAAGCACGGGCTAGACGCGTAATAGAATCCAAAAGGATCACTACGTCTTTTTTGTGCTCTACCAAACGCTTGGCTTTTTCTACGACCATTTCGGCGACTTGAACGTGGCGCGATGGTGGCTCGTCGAAGGTACTGGCAACCACTTCGCCACGTACCGAACGCTTCATGTCTGTTACTTCTTCTGGACGTTCGTCGATCAACAATACGATCAAATGACAATCTGGATTGTTGCGGGTAATGGAGTGGGCGATGTTCTGCAACATTAGCGTTTTACCGGCCTTAGGCGGTGACACTATTAAGGCACGTTGGCCTTTACCCATAGGCGCGGTTAAATCAATAACACGGGCCGTTAAGTCTTCGCTAGAACCGTTGCCCAATTCCATGGACAGTCGCTCTTGCGGGAACAAAGGGGTTAAGTTTTCGAATAACACCTTATGTTTGGCTTGTTCTGGTGGCCCAAAGTTAATGCTACTAACTTTAAGCAGAGCAAAGTAGCGTTCGCCGTCTTTTGGTGGACGAATTTTGCCGTCAATGCTGTCGCCAGTTCGCAAACTAAAACGGCGAATTTGGCTAGGCGATACATAAATATCATCTGGCCCTGCTAAGTACGAAGCATCTGCTGAACGTAAGAAGCCGAAGCCGTCTTGCAAGATTTCCAATACACCCGTGCCGTGAATGTCTTCACCGCTTTTAGCGTGTCGCTTAAGAATGCTAAAAATGCAGTCTTGTTTACGAGATCGGGCTACATTGTCGAGACCCATGCCTTTGGCAATCTCGACGAGTTCTGGCATTGATTTTGTTTTTAATTCAGTTAGATTCATAAGTAGAGGGGCGACAGTGCGCACTAGAGGATATATTTAATTAATGGGGTCGATGGGCTGTGTGAGCCGACTTGCACCCAGCTGATGAGACAGAAGGTCTTGCTGGAGTACAGACAGTCTGTATCAAGCTGGGTCAAGAGTCAACGTTAAAATACGCTGGCTAGCTGATAATGCGATAGCGCAGCGTCAATATGGCCCATTTTATGCTGCAATCGCGCCATTTCTGCGTGGGCTTCTTTGCTTGCTTGCAAGCTTATACTGCTTTGTAGGTATTCCTGTGCTTTGCCCCATAACTCAAGACGCCTGCATAACCGACCCAGAGTTAACTGCAGGGCCGCACTGCCTTGGGCAGTTGTTTGCCAAGACTCTGCCGTAGCTAGCCGTGTTTCGAGGTCCGTCAGCGGTAGGTGTGCATAAGCCAGAACCAAATCATCTTGCCAGCACTGTTTTAGACGCTGCTCTATAAAGGCCGCTGTTTTTAGCGCAGGATCTTGGTCTAAGCGGGACATTGCATTGGCATATAATAAAACGCTAGCTGGGTGGTCCGTAACCGCCTTAGGCGCTTTTCGCCACAGTGCTTGTAAATCGTCTAAGGCGCTTTTTGCAGCACTGCCTGTGGATACTCGAGCGGCCACAAAAGCACGTCCGTAAGCCAGTTGTTGTTGCTGGGCTAACTGATCGTTCGTCAGTTGCTTATTGCCACCCACTACCATAAGTAGTGCAATCAATTCTGGCCAACGCTCCAGCCGCTGTAATAAATCTAGCAATAACTGATTGGCTTCTGCGTGTTGTGGATTAAGCAGGTGTAGTGCTTGCAGCGATTTTAAAGCGCCATGGTCATCACCCTGATACATGTGAATTTCAGCCAGTTTCAAATGTACCATTTGTTGCGTACCAGGAAATTCCGCGACTAACTTGGCTAGCACTTCTGACGCTTCGGCAAGCTTGCCTTGGCGGCCCATGGCTGTTGCTAGTGCAGGCAACACCACAATAGGTTGAGTCGTTACAGGTGCGAGTTCTGTAAACTTTTTCTCTGCCCGCAAGTTTTGTCCATCGGCTAGGGCTAGCAACCCGTGGCGGGTTTGCATCTGCATACGCTTCAGTTTGCTCGACTCCTGCCAACGCCCCAGCACCCGAAAAGGCAGATTGAGGCCCGCTATTAAACGCAAACCAATATAGGCAAAAAACACGACTAGTGCGGCAGCAATCAATAGAGTCCACAGACTCATCTCAACGCTAGTGTCGCCCCATGCAAGCAGTGCATAACCCGGGTCCACGTGGATCAATGTGCCAAGGCTTGCACCCGCAAGCAGGACTAACAATACAACGAGAATCAAAAAACGCATGTTTTATTCTCCCGCCAGTGGTTCTACGGGCACATCATGTAGGTTCGCGATAAACCCCTGCAGCGCCAGTAAAGAGGCACTAATATTTGGCATATTTACCAACACCTTAGTGTCGCTTAGTGTGTCAATTTGACTCCCCATTGCTTGGGCAACCGCATCTCCAGGTCGATAATACTGCGCTAATAAACGCTTAACTGTGACTAAAGATTGGTCATAAATAGTCTGCTGGCGGCGCAGTAGGGCAACTTGAGTTTGGCTTAGGGCCATTTCGATGCGCATTCGCACCAATAACTCTGCAGCCGGTGTGAGAAGCTGCTGATCTTCCTGGGTACGAGACTGCACCTTAATCAGCTGTTTAAGTTCTGACCACACCCCAGAGGTCACATTTATAGTGCCTAGCCAAATAGACTGACTCCACGTGACTTGTTCTGAATTGGCGTTTGCTGTCAGCGTACTGGTAGCGTCCTCAGAGTTAATCGCACTAACATCATCGTGGGACAGTTCTACTTCTGCCTGCGGCGGGATAAATGTCAGTTTCGCCGCTAAGCCACTTAAGGCGGTAAGCTGAGCATAAACACCTTCTACATCCACACTGGGCACCGCAGTAAGGGCCGCAAGGTCTGTGGCGATTGCCCGACGAATACCATAGGTACCTACCTGATCACTGTCTCTTATAATAACGTCGGCTGCATTAAGCAACGCAACCGCAGATTCGCTGGCTTGTTCCATTGCCAAGCGCTGGTTCGCCAAACGTAATAAATATTCTGCTTCGGCTAATTGCCACTGCGGCAAAACTTGGCCTTGGTTAAGCTGCGTTTTAGCCATATTTTGCAACGCCGTAACTAAGGCGTCGTCCATACGCGCCTGTTTAACCTCTAACGCGGCCTGCTGACCCGCCAAAGCACTCTGAGCGACTTCATTAGCGGCACTAAGCGTACTCAATTGTTGCTCTAACGCCTGTTGATCTTGCTGCCAGCGTTGCAGGTTACTAGACTGGCCACTTTGGTCCGAGGTTAACGCCGTGCGCTGGGCTTGTGCCTGCCATTGCATATAACCCAAACCCAATACGGCTATAATTAAAACCAACACTACCATCCACAACAAACTTTGATTGGCCGTTGAAGGTTTGGGGGCTTTAATAGCAGGTTTAGCCGCGCCTTTTGTCGCTGTAGCGCGGTCCTTAGGTGTGGACACTTTGGCTGTTTTAGGGGTCGTTTTATCCGCCGTCGGTGGTGTGTTTTTGTCTTGTGTCACTGCTTCAACATCCTTTTTAGAGGCCCAATGGGCTCGTTATCTCTATGGGCTACATGCGTTATATGGGGCTAAACTCATCCAAATAATTCTGATTGCTGTAACAAAGTATCACATATTGTTTGGTTACTCGCACCATTACTGCTGTACACCTTTTGGAACCCAAGCAATCTACCTTGAGCTGCAACCCTTTCGCTGGGAACCACTAGAATTATATTTTGTTTATCACACCAAACCTGATCAGCGAGTAGCTGGTTAAAGTTTGCCAAGGTTTCACCGCTTTGTAGCACCACAGCTTGTGGTGCAAAACGCCCTAAGTGTAGCAGACTCTCGTTACTTATTTGAGGCTGCGTACGTTTGTAGCATTGGGCGTAACTAACTTGAGCGCCAGTTGCAACCAAAGCGTCATACAGAGTTTCTCTACCGCCACAACCGCGTACGATTAGCACTTTTTCATGGGCTTTAATTTGCGGCAACATATCCGCTAATAAATCTTCGCTGGTATCACCCGTAGAGGGTCGATCTGACTCTAT
>Ga0209035_10000519_pt1 | contig 15101 bp, 12 predicted proteins | sample MarorgKNORR_S2LV_6_FD_188220 | JGI IMG/M metagenome (GOLD analysis project Ga0209035, IMG submission 188220) | Marine microbial communities from the Southern Atlantic Ocean, analyzing organic carbon cycling - AAIW_A/KNORR_S2/LV (SPAdes) (version 2) | ecosystem: Environmental > Aquatic > Marine... | reverse complement strand
TTAATCGACGAGCACGGCGCTGCCGGCGTTGCTCACTAACCCACACTAAGGAGACATACACATGCACCATATATACTGCCCTTACTGTGAGGAAATGCGTGAAGAAGAGGAATACTCTTACACGGGTGAAGCTCACATTGAACGTCCTAAAGACCCAGCTGCTATCAGTGATGATGCATGGGCCGACTATATTTTCTTCCGCTCTAACCCTCGTGGTATCCACCATGAAATGTGGTATCACGCGGCCGGTTGTCGTCGTTATTTCAACGCCACCCGCGACACACAAAGCTACAAGGTTCACGAGACTTATAAAATGGGCGAAATGCCGACTATCACTGCTGCCACTATTGCTGCAGCTGCCGCATCAGAACAGGGAGATGCATCATGAGCCAAGTTAATCGTTTAGCGTCTGGCGGTCGTATAGACCGTTCTAAGCCCATGAGCTTTACCTTTAATGGTAAAACCTACCAAGGTTTTGATGGCGACACTTTAGCGTCTGCCATGTTAGCCAACGGCGTAGGCATTGTTGGCCGTAGCTTTAAATACAGCCGTGCACGTGGCATTTTAGGCCATGGCGCCGAAGAGCCAAATGCTTTGATGCAATTGCACAAAGGCAAGGAAACTATTCCTAACCCACGTGCTACTCAAGTTGAGTTGTTTGATGGCTTAACCGCTACCAGCACCAACGGCTGGCCGAGTGCAGAATTTGACCTGATGTCTTTGATGGGTAAAATTGGCGGCATGATGATGCCTCCTGGTTTTTACTACAAGACCTTTATGGCGCCACAAAAAATGTGGATGACCTACGAAAAGTTTATTCGTAAAGCCGCCGGTTTTGGTAAGTTGTCTTTAGAAGCCGACCCCGACACCTACGACAAAATTAACGCTCACTGTGACGTGATGGTAGTTGGTGCAGGCCCTGCGGGCTTGGCAGCAGCACTAGAAGCAGGCCGTAGTGGCAAGCGCGTTATCATTGTAGACGAGCAAAACGAATTTGGTGGCACCTTGCTTGCCAGCACTCAAACCGTTGACGGTATTGATGCTGCAGCATGGGCAGAGCAAGCCACTAGCGACCTAAAAGGCATGGATAACGTTTTAGTTATGCCACGCACCACGGCGTTTGGTTATTACGACCATAACTTTGTAGTGGCTTTAGAGCGCCGCACAGACCACATTGGCCCAGTTGCTGAGACGGGAACACGCCAGCGTTTACACCGTATACGTGCTCATCAAGTGATCTTGGCTACAGGCGCCATTGAGCGTCCGTTAGTGTTTGGTAACAACGACCTTCCGGGTATCATGCTGTCTAACTCGGTGTCTACCTACATTAACCGTTACGCGGTAGTGCCGGGTCAGCGTTGTGTAGTAATGACTACCAACGATTCTGGATACCAGACAGCCCTAGACATTCAAGCCGCTGGCCGTACCGTTGTTGCTGTAGTGGATTCACGTCACACCCCAGACGGTCGTTTGGTACAAGCTGCTAAAGCCGCTGGCATTCAAGTGATGGCCGGTTCTGGCATCATTGAAGCTCTAGGTAGTAAGCATGTGACTGGCGCTATTGTTGCTCCTTTAGATGAAGCTGGCGACAATGTTGTAGGCGCAGGCAAAACACTAAGCTGCGATTTGATCGCTGTTGCTGGTGGTTGGAGCCCAGTGGTTCACCTTAGCTGTCACACTGGCAGTCGCCCAGTATGGAAAGACGATGTAGCCGGTTTTATACCTGGCCCAACTATTCAAAACCAACATTTGGCAGGCGCTGTTACTGGCGAATACTTGTTGTCTGAAGCATTAAACTCTGGTGCTCAAGCTGGTGCTACTGCTTCTGACACCACTTCTGCACAAACGTTTGATTGTGGTGACGAATCTACAGGTGCTTCTCAAGCCTTGTACTTAGTACCACACACTAAGCCAATTAGTCGTGCACCTAAGCAGTTTGTCGATTTCCAAAACGACGTAACGGCAGCGGGCATTGAGCTTGCAGCGCGCGAAGGTTTCCAGTCTATTGAACACGTGAAACGTTACACGGCTATGGGTTTTGGTACGGATCAAGGCAAAACGGGTAACATCAATGGTATGGCCATCGTTGCCAAAACCATGAATAAATCTATTGCTGAAACCGGCACTACCATCTTCCGTCCTGCCTACACACCCGTTACTTTTGGTGCTATTGGCGGCCGTGATGTAGGTGAGTTGTTAGACCCAGCACGTCACACAGCCATGCACCCTTGGCACCTAGCCAACGGCGCAGAGTTTGAGAACGTAGGCCAGTGGAAGCGTCCTTGGTATTTCCCTCAAGCGGGCGAAACCATGCAGCAAGCCCTTAACCGCGAATGTTTAGCGGTACGCAACAGCGTAGGTATGTTGGATGCGTCTACCCTAGGTAAGATCGACATTCAGGGTAAAGACGCCCGTGAATTCCTAAACCGCGTATACACCAACGCTTGGACTAAGTTAGCCCCGGGTAAGTGTCGTTATGGCCTAATGCTTAAAGAAGACGGCATGATCTTTGACGATGGTGTAACGGCGTGTTTGAGCGACAGCCACTTCTTAATGACCACCACCTCTGGCGGCGCTGCTGCTGTATTGGGTTGGTTAGAGTTATGGCATCAAACCGAATGGCCAGACATGGAAGTGTACTTTACTTCTGTCACTGACCAGTGGGCGACTTGTTCATTCGCAGGCCCTAATTCACGTAAAGTGTTAGAGAAGCTATGTACAGACGTAGACCTATCTGCAGACGCCATGAAGTTTATGGATTGGCGCGAAGGCACCGTTGCTGGCATTAAGGCACGTATCTTCCGTATTTCCTTCACCGGTGAATTGTCGTTTGAAGTGAACGTACCCGCCGACCAAGGCCACTACATGTGGAAGAAGTTGATGGAAGCCGGTGAAGAGTTTGGCATTACGCCTTACGGCACTGAATCCATGCACGTTCTTCGCGCAGAAAAAGGCTTTATCATTGCCGGTCAAGACACCGATGGTTCTATGACGCCATACGACTGTTTGATGGGTTGGGCTGTTGGCAAGACTAAGGAATTTAGCTTCTTGGGCGAACGTTCATTCTCACGTCCAGACACCGCACGTACCGACCGTAAACAGTTGGTTGGCTTGAAGCCAAAAGATCCTACCGTTGTGATTCCAGAAGGCGCACAAATTGTAATGGATCCTAACCAGCCAATTCCTATGGACATGATGGGCCACGTGACTTCAAGTTACTGGAGTGAGTGTTTAGGCCATGGTATTGCCATGGGCACCGTTAAAGGTGGATCAGACCGCATGGGCGAAACCGTTTACTGCCCACTTGCCGACGGTCGTGTTTTAGCCGCCGAGATCTGCAGCCCCGTGTTCTATGATCCAAAAGGAGATCATCACAATGACTAATGCATCTAACACTATGATGGAATCGCCATTACACCACCACGCTGCGCACACCAACGCAGCTAACGCCGGTGTAGTAATGAAAGAAGACAAGTTTCGTGGTCATTTAAACCTACGTGGCAACCCACAAGACAGTGCCTTTACCTCTGCGGTAGAAAAAGTACTCGGCGTGGCTTTGCCAATGGCTCCAAGCAGCAGCGTTCGTAATGGCGACACAGTGGTTTATTGGCTATGCCCTAATGAATGGTTGTTAATCGTTGCTAACGGCACACAAGGGCAGGTTGAAGCTGACTTGCGCAGTGCAATGGACGGACAGCATATTTCTGTCACCGACATTAGCTCTGGCCAAACCTTGGTGAACTTGTCTGGTACGGGTGTGGCTGAGCTGATGCAAAAGTCTACCGTGTACGATTGTCACGAATCTAACTTCCCAGTAGGCAAAGTGGTTCAAACTACTTTCGCTAAAACGGGCACAACTATGTGCAAGTTAGAAGACGGGTCTTACGACCTAGTAATTCGTCGTAGCTTCTCTGATTACTTCTTCTTGTGGTTGCAGGATGCCACTGATGAGTATGGGTTGAGTGCTAGCTAAGCTTCGATTTCTCGCTATTTAGTACAATCTAAAAATCCTCGGCCTTGACTGGGGATTTTTTTGGCTTTTTCTAATTAATGGTTTAACCTAAAATCACTTTGTCTTTTTATGTGAGCTATACATGAGCACCCCCGACACCAATACAACAATGCCTACCCTTATTCTCATCGACTGCCAAGAAGGCTTTAAAGACTGGGATTTTTGGGGTGGTAACCGCAATAATCCCGATTTAGAGCAGAACTTGCTGGATTTGTTGGGGCTATGGCGTTCAAACGAGTGGCCCGTAGTGCATGTGGTACACCATAGCCAAGACCCTAACAGTATTCTTAGGCGCGACAAGGCCAGTGGCGACATTTGGCCAGAGTTGACCCCCACCGCTGAAGAGCCTGTAATAGTAAAACGTGAGAACTCAGGTTTTATTGGTACGGAATTAGAAGTGCACCTCCGTCGTACCCACACAAGTCAGCTGGTGATTGCAGGATTAACCACCAATCACTGCGTATCTACCACCACACGTATGGCCGGTAACATGGGTTTTGACGTACAGCTGGTGGGTGATGCCTGTGCTACTTTTGATCGTATAGGCCCAGACGGAATTAAAAATGACGCACAGCTGATTCATGACATCTCTTTGTCTGACCTACACGGTGAGTTTTGTCAGGTGATTGACATGAAAGATCTAGACATCTAACTAGACTCTTTACTAAGCTCCTTACTAAGAAGGGGGAACGGGGGACAGGGGCGTTATAAGCAGGTAAAATACAGGCTTGAGCTATTTTACTATAACCAAGTAACCTCACCCTCGGAACCTTTCAATGATTCGCATTACCAATTTGCAGTTACCCCTTGATCACGATGAAACGGCGCTTAGCCAAGCTGTTCTCAAACGTTTGTCTATCACCGCCGAAGAGCTAGTCGATACTGTTGTGCATCGCCGTGGTTATGATGCGCGTAAGAAAAGCAAAATTGTGCTTATTTACACCTTAGATGTAAATACCACCAAAAATGACGCTTTATTAGCCACGTTTGCCGAAGATCAGTTAATTAAAGCCACACCAGACATGAGCTACAAGTTTGTAGCTCATGCGCCTGCTGAAATAACAGACCGCCCATTGGTGATTGGTTTTGGTCCTTGTGGTTTGTTAATTGGCCTTGTTTTAGCACAAATGGGATATAAACCCATCATATTGGAACGTGGTGCCGAGGTAAGGCAGCGCACTAAAGACACTTTTGGTTTTTGGCGTAAAAAAGAGCTAAACACCGAATCAAACGTGCAGTTTGGTGAGGGTGGGGCAGGTACCTTTTCTGACGGTAAACTCTACAGTCAGGTGAAAGACCCAAAGCACTACAGCCGTAAAGTACTTAACGAATTTGTAGAAGCGGGTGCGCCAGACGAAATTTTGTTCGTGAGCAAACCCCACATTGGCACCTTTAGGTTGGTGTCTATGGTGGAAAAAATGCGCGCTACCATCGAAGCTCTTGGCGGCGAAATTCGTTTTGATACCCGTGTAGATGACGTTCACATTCAAGACGGCCAAATTAACGGTGTCACTTTAGCCAATGGCGAGGTAATCAAATCCACCCACGTGGCGTTGGCCGTGGGCCATAGTGCACGCGATACCTTTAAAATGTTGTTTGATAAAGACGTATATATTGAAGCCAAACCGTTTTCGGTGGGTTTTCGTATTGAGCACCCTCAAGCAATGGTGGACCAAGCTCGTTTCGGCACTAATGCCGGGAATGAAATCTTAGGTGCAGCAGACTATAAGTTAGTACACCACTGTGACAATGGCCGTTCGGTGTACAGCTTTTGTATGTGCCCAGGTGGTACGGTAGTGGCAGCAACGTCTGAGGTGGGCCAAGTGGTCACCAACGGCATGAGCCAATACTCACGTGCCGAACGAAACGCCAACAGCGCCATTGTGGTAGGCATTGATCCTTCGGACTACCCTGGTGATGCATTAGCGGGTATTGAGTTCCAACGTGAATTAGAACGTAAAGCGTACGCACTAGGTGGCAGCAACTATGACGCGCCAGCACAGACTGTAGGAGACTTCCTTAAAGGCATTCCGTCTCAAGCAATGGGCAGCGTAGAAACGTCGTTTAAGCCCGGCGTAAAAATGACCGACTTAGCCGACGCCTTGCCTGATTTTTGTATTGCAGCCATACGTGAAGCGATTCCAGTATTTGAACGAAAAGTGAAGGGTTTTGCCTTTGCCGATGCCTTGTTAACGGGAGTAGAAACTCGTACGTCTGCGCCTATTTGTATTAAACGCGATAAAGGCCTGCAAAGTATAAACACCCGTGGTTTATTCCCCGCGGGAGAGGGGGCGGGTTACGCCGGCGGCATTATGTCGGCTGCTATAGACGGCATTAAAATTGCTGAGGCCATGGCTTTGAGCATGAACCAAAACTGACTGACTAGTTATGTCAGCGAAGTGAAGTTATTTTCGCGTTAAAATCATCACTGGTCATTATATTTATCAACACCTAAATAAGAGAAGAGCACACCATGTTAGAAACTTATTCCTTTGCAATTTGGGGCCTATGGCTTATCGTATTAACTGTATTTATCCAATCGGCCGTAGCGTCTGTGGCTCACCGTAAACAAAAGCATTATGTGCCGGGTATTGTGGACAGTAAATTAAGCCATGAATCTTTTGTATTCCGTAGCGATCGTACCTTTTTAAACTCCCACGAAAACCTTTTGATGATGTTTGGCCCTGCGGTATTAGGCATGTTAGTAGGTATGGATGCTTATTGGTTAGGCATTTTGGTATGGATTTATGCCATTGCACGTTTAATTCATATGGCGCTGTATTATGTAGTTGCCACAGAAAAGAACCCTAGCCCACGTAGTTATTTCTACATGGTAGGTAACGTTGCAACTTTGGTCTTGTTGGTTCAACTAGCGCAGCACCTTGCCAGCAAATAGCAGTTTAATGAATACCAATGCCCTGTTTGAGGCTTACCGTTTGCAAGAGCGCCAAGGCCCCCAAGTCAGCATGACCGTTCCCTATGAATTTGATGGCACTGCCAGCTAGGCGGCGAGCCACTAAAGAGATTGGTTGCGGTAAAAGTTGACCATCCAGCTAAATAGTAATTGAGTATCTGGTGTGCCAGCACTATTCGCCATTCCTTGTGCTCTTATAGTAGGGCGCTCGTCAAAACTCTCGCCTGAAAGTACCCCTTCTACCATTTGCGTATTGAATTCGGGGTGACCTTGAATACTCAGCATATGATCATTGTACTGCACCATGTAGTTGGGGCAGAAATCACTACTGGCCAAGACTTGGCTTCCTTTAGGTAGCTCGGTTACCTGATCTTGATGAAACACCATCACGTCGATGCTCTGGGCTTTTGGCAACATGTAATCTGCATCGTCTATAACGTCGTTATGGGAAATTCCTAGCCCCCAACCTTTGTCACTGCGTTCTACTTTACCACCCAATACTTGGGCCATTAACTGGTGGCCAAAACAAATACCAAACGTAGGTTTTTTAGCAACATTAAGTTGTTTAATAAAATCACCCAGTTTGTGAATCCACTCAATATCCTCATAAGCCCCAGCAGGGCTACCATTGACTAGCCATACATCGCACTCGTCCACCGAGTTGGGTAGCTCTCCAAGATAAGCATTAAAATCGGTAAAACGAATAGTGTCATCTATAGTATGGAATTTTTGCCTAAATATAGCGGGGTAATCTAAACCGCCTACTTGTTTAAGGATAGGCTCAAAGGTATGGCAAAGTAAAAGGCCAATATGTAAGGGTTGGTTCATAGAGAAGGTGTCCTACAATAGGTGTATATAAAATACAGGGGCATAAAAAAGGCTCCTTATAGGAGCCTTTAGCCGAGTGTATAACTTAACCCGGGGACTATGCTAGCTTAGGCTTCCAAACCACGAATGCGTTGTGAACGTCGGCGCAGCAATTCCATGGTTAGTAAAAGCAAGGACGACATCACTATCAGACAAGTAGCCACAGCCATAATCGTTGGACTAAGTTGTTCACGCAGACCGATCCACATTTGATAAGGAATAGTCATCTGGTCGGGTCCACCGACAAACATGATCACTACGATTTCATCAAATGAGGTCACAAAAGCAAATAGCGCGCCTGAGATAATGCCTGGTGCAATAAGCGGCATGGTGATCTTAAAGAAGGTATTGGTAGGATTACTACCTAAGCTCGCTGCAGCACGCGTAATGGAATCATCAAAGCTCGACAGGGTCGCTGTTACCGTAATAACCACGAATGGTGTCCCTAAAATTATATGGGCCAGCACTACACCTGTAAAAGTCGAAGTCATGCCGAATCTGGCTTCAGAGAAGAAGATCGCAACAGCCGAAATAATTAATGGTACGATCATGGGTGAGATAAGAATACTCATAATCAGTGCTTTATACGGCATATAACGACTGCTGAGACCCAAAGCTGCAAGCGTGCCTAAGACAACGGAGCCTATGGTAGCAAAAAATGCTATATTCAAGCTGTTTCTCATAGCCTGACCCCAAGAGTTTTTGGTGCCATAGATCATATCCTCATACCAACGCAGAGAGAAACCATCAGGGTCCAGCGACAACATTTTGTCAGAGAAATGAATATACGGTTCTGCGTTAAATGACAGCGGGATGATGACAAATAGTGGGGCGATCAGGAAAAAAAACACCGAGCCACAAATTAGTAGATAACAGTAATGCCAGATGCGATATCTAGTTTCAGTATAAATGGGTAAAGACATTAGCCAATCCTCATATTATCAATTCCAACAATACGGTTATAAGCCCAGTAAGCAACGAGGACCGTAGCTAGTAACACCGTACCCATAGCAGTAGCAAGTGACCAATCTAAAGAAGACTGCATATGGTAGGCAATTCGATTACTTATTAGGACGCCTTTTGCTCCACCTACCAAAGCCGGTGTGATGTAATAGCCAGCGGCGAGTACAAACACCAGAATCGAACCAGCACTTATGCCTGAATAAGTCAGTGGAAAATATATCTTTCTAAACGCATGCAGTGGTGTTGACCCCATGGAGGTGGCCGCACGCATTAAGGTTGGGGAGATGGTCTTCATAACACTGTAAAGAGGTAATACCATAAAGGGTAGAAGAATCTGCGTCATGGTAATAAAAGTGCCCGTCATATTGTACATCATGACAAGTCGCTGTTCGTCCGCCACAATACCAAAGAACACCAATATATCATTCAGTACCCCCTGTTTCTGTAACAGCACCATCCAACTGGATGTCCGAACCAAGAGCGAGGTCCAGAAAGGTAGCAATACGCAAATCATCAGTAAATTGGCATATTTAGCCTGCGTTGTAGCCAGCATGTGGGCGATTGGATAAGACAGTAAAAAACATGAAAACGTCACTCCTACGGCAACTAAGAGGGTTCTTAGCCACAGGGTTACGTTAATACGCTTTTTTTCTGGAATCTGTTCAATGTCACCGTCAGAGTTAACATTAAGATCGAATGTAGTAAGATATTTACGACCGTGAAAAGCTACCGTTGCTTTCTGCAGAGCCAGCAAATATTCAGTTTTTCCCCAACGTTTATCCGCTTTGATAAACTGGGCTTTGTACTCACCTTCGGTGAATTTCTTTAATTTACGCGATGTTTTTTTGATAAGACTAGAATAACCACTTTGTTCGTAGTTAAGACGCGTCGCAATTTTTCCCTGTTTTTTATTAGCTACAGCTAATGTTAAATCTTTATAAAAGGCTGTATATACTGTTTCATCAGGTAATCCAGTGCCATCCCATTCATGGATGCTTTCATTGGTATTAACCAGAAAACTAAATAACTCACGATTATCAACACTTTTAACCATTAAGCTACCAATAGGGAGAAGGTAGGTTACCACTACAAATAAAAACAGAGGCAGTACTAATAAAAGAGCTGTTCTGCGCTTATGGGACTCAGCTTTTTTCAGTTTTACTGATAGCAGTTGCCCGTCTGAGGTAAGAATTGGATTAGTCACAATAAGATGATTTCGCCAGTTGATTTATAAAAAAATCTTCAGGCAGAGTTGCACTGCCTGAAGATTTACTGAGGTTATAAACAAATTATCGGATTATAACGCTGCTTTCCAAGCTTCCCACTGATCATTAACATCAGTCTCATTATCAGCCCACCATTCACCATTCATTAAGATATAGTTTTTAGTGTTAGCTGGTGCCGTAGGCATATGAGGCATAATATCGATCTTGCCATCTGGGCCTTCGAACCAAGGATCTTCAATCAGATCAAGAGAAGACTTACGGAATGGTGCATAGGAAATATACTTTGCACTACCGGCCAGACCTTCACTACCAGTGAAATACTGTAGAGCCTTCATAGCTTCAGCTTGGTTAGGACCGCCTTTAACTAGTACAAAATACTCATAGTCTAGAACTTGGGCATCCCATACCATCTTAATAGGCGATTTCTCTGCAACCATGGCGTTAAATAAACGACCATTCCAAGCAGTGGACATTGAAACTTCTTCGGAAACCAAAGCTTCAGGTGGTTGAGCTCCGCCAGACCAGAACCAGCAACCGTCATCGGCGCATAGCTCACTCAGTTTAGCAAGTGCACGATCAGTGCCATTCTCTTCCATATAGCTATAGACGTCAGCAGCTGGAACACCATCAGCGACCAAAGCTATTTCTAAATTGCTCATAGCACCTGTATAGATGCCTCGCGTTCCTGGGAACTTATCCTTATCAAAAAAGTCCTGGATGGTTTTAGGCTCGTTAGAACTTGGGAAAGTGTTGGTATTAAAGCCATAGTTCCAAGAATACAGAATATTACCTACCGCACACTTACTAGGCATCTCGGTGAAGAAGTCGTCACTCGCCTTGGATCCATCTGAACCAGCTGGGAAGTCATTGTCAAAGTCAAATTCAACAAACAAGCCCTCATCACAACCGACAATAGTGTCTTTGGCATAGACGTCCATGATGTCCCAGGTGATAGCACCGGCTTCAACCTGCGAAGTTATAGCTCCTAAGCCACCACTATAGTCAATCCAATTAACCTTAACTCCTGATTTTTCCTGATATGGGTCACCGTAACCCTTCTTTTGGCTCTCAGTATAAGAACCTCCCCAAGACACGACGTTAACTTCCGCCGCGGCTAGCGCTAAAGGCGCGCTCGATACTAGCGCTGCCAATGTTAAACTTTTACCAAGTTTCGACATTATTTTCTCTCCTATTTTTATTACTATTATATACTAACTGACTTGGCACCATTGTTGTTCATCTACTTAAGAGCATGGTCTTAACCTTAGGCTCTATGGCGATAAACAGGGTGACAAGGTTGTTAATCCAACGCCCTACAATCCTCAACAGACCAGCCTAACTTGATTACTTCACCTATGGCTACGCCGGGGTGAGTGCTGGAGTTGGGGATTTTCAGAATAAAGTTATCACTGCCCAAGACAGCTACTTGGACACGAATATGGTCACCGTGATATATGATTCCCTGCACTGTAGATTCAAATTGATTCTCTACAGACGCATCAGGATCAATCACCACTCGCTCAGGACGCAGGGAGATGGTGCTTTTATCACCAACAGTATTTGCTAATACCGCACGGGCTCTAATTAGTTCTCCGGATGCCGTCTCAATTACAGCTTCGTCGCCATCGATGTTTTTAACCACGCCCGAGATAGTATTGTTCTCACCGATAAAGTGAGCTACAAAGGAATTTACTGGCCTTTCGTAAAGCTCAGCAGGAGTGGAAAGTTGCTGCACATATCCATCATTGAATACTGCAATGCGGTTTGACATCGTTAAGGCTTCATCCTGATCATGGGTAACATAAACAACGGTTACGCCAAGTTTCTCGTGGATGCTCTTCAGCTCATATTGCATGCTTTCACGTAAATTTTTGTCCAGCGCACCCAATGGTTCGTCCATCAGTACCAGCTTTGGATCGAACACAAGGGCTCTTGCAACGGCAACTCGTTGTTGCTGACCACCGGATAACTGCCCGGGCATACGGTTGCCAAAGCCACCAAGGGACACCATATCCAACGTGCGGTTAACTTTGTCGGCAATCTCGTCGTCTGACATTTCTTTCCTCACCTTAAGTGGAAAGGCGAGGTTTTCAAAAACCGACATATGGGGAAATAGTGCATAATTCTGAAACACCATCCCGATGCCTCTTTTATACGGTGGAATGCTGCTGATTGGCTGTCCATCAAGAAATACTTCGCCATTGGTTGGCGTTTCAAAGCCTGCCAACATCATCAAAGTGGTTGTTTTTCCGGAACCGGATGGGCCCAATAGGGTTAGAAACTCTCCCTCGGCAATGTCAAGGTTTAGGTTTTTAACAACCAATTCCTTACCATCGTAGCTTTTATCAATTTGCTTAAATTTTACAAAATCTGGTTTTGGCTGGCTCATTGTTACGATTATTCGCTCTAAAAAATGATTAAAATCAGAACAAAACCAACCGAGAGTTAACGTCAGCTGTAAAATATTTCGTCATGTTCTGATGACTGTTGATTCTGCGGGTAAATTTATCTTCCCTAAAGTAACGCTAAACACTAATAGGAAACAACCCCAACGTGTTAAAAATGACGCATGTAGGTAAAAAAGGACGAAAACTGGCATATCGGCATATCGGCATATCGGTTCATTTGTCCATTACACACCTTGCGTCATTACTATACGCTAGTTGTTAACAATCCAGTTGTGTAATTCAACACCTAGAGGCGTGTGTTAATAAGTCGCTAAACTGTGAGTATCGCCATCCACTGTGAGACTTTGGCCAGAAATTTTGGTGCCTAAATCGGAGAAACTAAAGACAATCATATTGGCAATATCATCTGCGTCTACAAAGGTTGATAAAGACGTGTTTTTAACGTTGTCTAACCGTACCTTTTCTAAGCTCTCCCCGGTCGCTTCGGCAATACTACTCACTACCCGATCCATACGGTCACCGTTAACCGCTCCAGGACAAATACAGTTCACACGTATATTAAACGGTCCCAATTCCATAGCCATGGTTTTACTTAATCCCACAATGGCCCATTTTGCACTGGCATAGGGGCTGCGCATGGGGTACCCAAATAGTCCTGCGGTAGACGACAAATTCATAATGGCGCCGCCTTGTTGCTTGAGCAGGGGAATGGCGTGTTTGGACACATAAAACGTAGCGTGTAAATTAACATCAAAGGTGGCTTTCCATGCCTCGATGTCTAAGCTTTCTATTGGTCCAGCGGGGCCAGAAATGCCGGCATTGTTGACTAAAAAGTCGAGAGTGCCTGCAAATTCTTGATTAAGTTGATCAAACATTTGAGCCACAGCATCGGGCTGGGTGACGTCAGTCACAGAAGTACTCAGCTGTGGATACTGTAGTTTAAAGGCGTTTAATGCGTCTGCATCGATGTCACACACGTGTACGTGGGCCCCAGCCTCGATTAGAACAATCGCGGTGGCTTTGCCAATGCCAGTAGCACCCGCTGTAATCAATGCCTTTTTATTGGTGATACCCTGCATGTTGGTCACTCCGTAAAAGTTATAACGATGAATTGATGGCTGTTGGTCGCCAAGACGCTTGATTAGCCTTTGCGTAAGGCGCGATTGGTTTTGGCTGTGGCGAGCGCTTGGGTTGGGTCGTCGGGCCAGGGGTGTTTAGGGTAACGGCCTTTCATTTCTTTTTTAACCTCGGTATAGCTGGTTTGCCAAAAATGAGCTAAGTCTTGGGTGACCTGTAACACGCTCCCGTTGGGAGAAAGTAGGTGCACCTGTAGGGCCGTTGAGTACCCAACCGTGGGTGCTTGTTGCATACCAAATAATTCTTGTAGCTTGACCGCAAGTACCGGCGGGTTATGACTGTAATCGATGGTGTGGGTATTGCCCGAAGGAACTTTAAACCTACTCGGCGCTAGCTCTTGTAGTTGGTTGGGTAGGGGCCATGGTAATAAGTTGGTCAAAATCGAAGGTAAATCGAGACGCTGTAAATCCTGCTTGTTGTTAACGCGATCCAAATAAGGGCCAAGCCAGGTGGTTAGCGTAGAAGTGAGCATGGTGTCCGACAAATCAGGCCAAGGATTGGTATCAGAGCCGCTAAAACTGTTATGTAACAACTGTACCCTAGCGCGCCACAGGGTCAGCTCGCGGGTCCAGTTTAGCAACGCCATATTGTCTTGCCCTAAGCGTTCACAAATGACGTTAATACGTTGTTGGGGATCTATCTTGGTGGTGCGACTCTGGTGCAGAGTAAGCTCGCCAATTGTAGTTTGTTGAAATGCAGATAGACGCTCATGCTCAGGCTGCCAAGTAAGGCTGGCAGCGCTAATAATCAGTTCCTTCAGAGGTCCGGAAAACAGTTTTTCTGGCAGGGCCACGGCCAAACAAATACGCTGCTGGTCGTTACCTTGTTTGGTATCAAAGCCGATGGTGCTTGCCACAGCTAGCCACATATCACGATTAACGCTTTGTTGGCTGCTAACGCGCTTACCGTTAGCTAGTTTGTAGGATTTTGCTGTGTTGGTTTGTTGAGCGATACGTTCGGGCCAAGCTTGAGCGACAAAAATAGCCACAAGTTCAGCCTGCGTATACTCAATTTTTTGGGAGTCGCAAGGCGGCAACTCGGCTTTGGGTGGCATTTGTTGCTGTAAGCGTTGAGCTTGCTGGCGAATACGTTGGCGTAGCCCATGTTGATTGGGTTGACAGTCCAATTGGCCTTTTAGCCATGCCAGCCGCAGCATTAAATCATGGTCTTGGTTATGGGTTTTTAATAGGGGGTCTTTTTCGCTTAACAATGCCACTATTTGACAGCCCAAGGTCAGTTGTTGGTGCTGCTGGGCCACCAATAGTAGGTGGCCTAAACGAGGGCTGAGAGGGATTTGGCTCAGGCGCTGGCCATGGGCCGTGAGTCTGTGCTGCGCTGCACCGGTGCTGTCTGGGTTATTCTTGGTGGTTAAGGCGCCTAGGCTAACTAATAAGCGTTGAGCTTGTTTCCACGGCCCTTGTGGCGGTGGGTCTAACCATTGTAATTCAGTGGCGTCGGCACAACCAAAAGCGTACAACTGTAAACACAGTGCGCTTAAGTCGGCCTGTTTAATTTCCACCGTGGTTTGTGGGGCTAAACTTTGATGTTCCGTTTCGCTCCATAATCGATAACAA
>Ga0209035_10000518_pt1 | contig 15114 bp, 17 predicted proteins | sample MarorgKNORR_S2LV_6_FD_188220 | JGI IMG/M metagenome (GOLD analysis project Ga0209035, IMG submission 188220) | Marine microbial communities from the Southern Atlantic Ocean, analyzing organic carbon cycling - AAIW_A/KNORR_S2/LV (SPAdes) (version 2) | ecosystem: Environmental > Aquatic > Marine... | reverse complement strand
GGTACCAGGCGCTCCGGTCCTCGGGGAGGTCCAGCACCATCCGGAAACCGGGCAACGGGCCTTCGTAGTCCTCCAGTCGGGGGTCGTCGTCGGAGACCGTCCGAGGGTCCACGGTGGTGTCGGTGTGGCCGAACAACAGCGGGTCGTAACCGGCGGCACGGGCCTCCAGTGCCACGTTCGTGAACCGGGCGTCCAACGGCGTGCCGTTCTGGACCGACCGGTGGACGTGCTGGTAGGTGCCTGTCAGGAGGCTGGCCCGACTGGGCCCGCACGGGGCGGACTGGGCGTAGTGGGAGGTGAACCTGACGCCCTCGGCGGCCAGGCGGTCCAGGTGTGGGGTCTCCACCACCGGATGTCCCGCAGCCCCGAGGCAGTCGCCTCGCCACTGGTCGAGGGTGATGAACAAGATGTTCGGACGACGCATTCCAACCCTCCGGGCCCGGGCTCCGTTCTGTCATCCTGCCAGCCTCCACAACTAGTGTCCGGCGATGGCTCTACGCCCCCTTGACGCGATCCCACGCTCCGGACGCCAACTCGGACTTCTCCTGGCCTTCACCGGGATGTTCATGGTCTCCACCGACTCGCTGTTCATACGGATAGCCGAGCGGGACTCGCAGATCGACGGTTGGACCATTGCCTTCATGGTCGGCCTTTTCTCCACGCCGGTGGCATGGTCCATGGCCACTCGGGCGCTCGGGCGGCGGGTCCTCGCCGAGTTGATTCTGTGGCGGCGACAGCTGCTGACCACCGGCATCCTGTCGGCGATAGGCACCACGGCATTCCTCACCGCCGTGACGCTCACCGCCGTGTCCAACGTGGTCGCCATCATCGCCGCCGGTCCGATCTTCGCCGCCGTCCTGGCTCGGATCGCCCTGCATGAACGGACCTCCGGGCGTACCTGGCGGGCCATCGCCTGCACCCTGGGCGGCATCACGGTGATCGTGGGCGGCTCCATGTCCAACGGCGGCGTCGGAGGCGACCTCATGGCCCTCGTGGCAATCATGGGGTTCAGCGTGAACCTGATCATCTGGCGGCGCTACCCGGACCTGCCCCGAACCCTGGTGGTCGCCATGGCCGCCACGATGACCGCCCTGCTCACCGCGTGGCCGGCCGACCTCGCCCTCGTCGACCGGCGGGCCTTCTTCGCGACGCTGCTGATGGGAGGACTGTTCGGCCCGGTGGCAAGGCTGTGCATGTCGACCGCCACCCGGCACGCGCCGGCCGCCGAGGTCGCCATGTTCACCCCGGTGGAGACGGTGGCAGCCTCGCTATGGGTCTGGCTGTGGTTCGACGAGGTACCGCCGACGCCCACCTTCATCGGCGGGGCGCTCGTGGTGGCCGCAGTCACCTACGGGCTGACGGGTCCGGCCCGCGAGGTCGACCCCGTTCCACCGAGGCAGTCGTGACCTCTCCACCGACCGAACCAGACAGTGCCATCGACCCGGTGCTGGCCATGCTGGCCCTACTGGGGGTGGACCATGAGGTGATGGCGTGCGACCCCGACCTGGCCGATACCACCGACTTCTGCGCCGCCTACGGAATCGACCCATCCGACTCCGCCAATGCCATCTTGGTAGCCGGAAAGTCGAGACCCGGCCAGGACCGGCCGTTGGCCCTCTGCATGGTGCTCGCCACCCACCGGCTGGACGTCAACGGCATCGTCCGGAAACGGCTCGATACCCGGAAAGCCTCCTTCGCCGGGGCCGAGGAGACCGCACTTGTGACCGGTATGACGATCGGAGGGGTGACGCCGTTCGGCCTGCCCTCCCCGCTCCCCGTCTGGATCGACACCGCGGTCATGGCTCGTGACCGGATCGTCGTGGGCGGTGGAAGCCGCGATCGCAAGCTCCTGATTCCACCCGCCGGGCTACTGAAGCTGGCGTTAGCGGAGGCCGTGGACGGCCTGGCCCACCCCGCACCCATCGACGCCTGACCCACCCCGGGGCAGGACCGCTTTCAGTTGCTGCCCCGGTCCGCCAGGTACTCGACCAGGGCATCACGGGCTCCACCTGCGGGCGCCTCGTCGACCAGGCGCCGGACGGTCTCACCGCGACCCATGGCGGCGAGGAGGTCGGCTGCGATGGTGTCGACCAGGCACACCACATCCAGGCGCGTACCTGCGGTGAGCGGATCGGCGATGAGGCCATCTATGGCAGGGCCACAGGCCAGCTCGGCCCTCACCAGCTTGACTGCAGCCGCCTCCAGCTCGTCGAGGGCATCCAGCGCACGCATGACATGAGTCGCCTCGTAGTCGGTGAGCATGGCGACGAGTGTGGACCGGACAGGCGCGCTAGACGTGGATGCCCCGTCACGGTCGCCGGTCGTGGGCCGGTACGGTCCGCGGCATGGAACTGGTGGAAGTACAGAAACTCATGGAGGACCTCTACGGAACCGCCGATCGGGAGCGTGGGATTCCAGCCACCGTCGCGTGGCTCTGCGAGGAGCTGGGCGAACTGGCCCAGGCCACCCGCAAGGGGACTCCGGAGGAACAGCTCCACGAGTTGGGCGACGTCCTGGCATGGTTGGCCAGCCTGGCCAACCAGTTGGACCTCTCCATGGACGAAGCGATGGCCCGCTACGTGACGGATCCTCCCTAGACGGCACCTGGCCGGGTGGAGTGGGCCTCAGGCCCGGCGGCGCAGCAGTTCCTCGGCGATCTGGATGGCGTTCAACGCAGCACCCTTCCGGAGGTTGTCCCCCGACAGGAACATGGCCAGACCGTGCTCAAGGGTCTCGTCGCGGCGGATCCGACCAACGATCGTGCGGTCCACACCGGCGGAATCCAACGGTGTGGGAACGTCGGCCAACTCGACCCCCGGGGCCTCGGCCAGGAGCTCCGTGGCCCGCTCTGGGCTGATCGCCCGTTCGAAGTCGGCATGGACCACCAGCGAATGCCCGGTGAAGACCGGAACCCGTACACAGGTTCCCGACACCTTCAGGTCGGGGATGCCGAGGATCTTGCGACTCTCGTTGCGGAGCTTCTGTTCCTCGTCGGTCTCGCCCAGGCCGTCATCCACGAAGGACCCGGCCTGGGACACGACGTTGAAGGCGATGGTTCGCGGGAACAACGCTGGTTCGGGAAAGTCCACCGCCCGTCCGTCGTATGTCAGGTCCTTCGCGTTCTCGAGCACGGAAGCCACCTGGCTGTCCAGCTCGTCCACGCCAGCCAGGCCGGCGCCGGAAACGGCCTGGTAGGTGGCGATGGTCAGGGACCGCAACCCTGCTTCGGCATGCAACGGAGCCAGGACCGGCATGGCCACCATGGTCGTGCAGTTGGGGTTGGCGACAATGCCCTTGGGAATGTCGCCCAGGGCCGCTGCGTTGACCTCGGGTACCACCAGGGGGACGTCGGGGTCCATGCGCCAGCCGGATGAATTGTCGATGACCGTGGCACCGGCGGCGGCGATCCTCGGGGCGTACTCCATCGCTGCGGTCCTACCGGCGCTGAGCAGGGCGATTCCGATCCCGGCCCAGTCGGCCGTGGCGGCGTCCTCTACCACTACGTCACTGCCTGCCCACTCCAGCGTGGTACCGGCGGAGCGGGCAGATGCGAAGAAGCGGATGTTCCCCACGGGGAAGGATCGTTCGTGGAGGATGGCCCTCATGACCCCTCCCACCTGACCCGTGGCGCCCACCAATGCAATGTCCATGGGCCAAAGGCTATCGACGTTCCGCACTGCGGTAGTCCCGGTATACGGGGTGCCGGCTGCCCTCAAGATCAGTCTTCCGGAACCTCCGCAAAGAGATCGGCGAGCGACTCCATCAGCGGATAGCCGCTGCCGCACGAACCGGTCACGAAGGCCGAGAGGCGCCGGGCCGAGAGATCCAGGTCGGCGGCCTTCACGTCCGCCGAGTCGAAGATGTAGCTGAACACGAGGGCCTGGATGCGGGGCATGGTCACCGTCTCGGGGTCCAGCCGGTCCAACTGGACTCCCAGGTCGGCGTATACCCCGGTGAGGAGTCGCAGGTCGAACGACATGGCTGGCGGCACGCGGTTGCTGGTCCATGCCAAGAGGTTCCGGGTAGCCAGCAGGAGCGCGTGGTGGCTGCGCGCATCGAGCGTCCCGTCGACGGCTACGACAGACTCGACCTCGACCACGAGCTCACCGGACACCACTGCCAGGCTTGCACAGAAGCCTGTCGCCGCATCCGGTATCGGCCCGCCGGCCAGCGTGGTCGTCGAAACGGGCACGGTCGTCGTCGGCACTGGCACGGTCGTCGTCGAGACGGGCACGGTCATGGTCGGGACGGCTGGGACTACTGTCGTCGAACTCGCCACGACCCGACCCTGGTCGACCGTGGTCGACGGTGGCGCCACCTCCGTGGCCCCTCCGCAGGCCGCGGCCACCGTCAAGATGGCCACCGACGCCGCCCAGCGGACAACGTGTTGGTAACGACCGTGCGATCCCATCAGGGGGTGGCTCCGACCCCGACCAGCAACTCGAACAGCATCGAGGAGGACTCACCACAGGTCTCGACCAGATGGGCCCTCAACCGGCTGGTGGCGGCAGCCAGGTCGCCCTCCACTCCAGACAACTCGGCGGAGATGCGGGTCATCATGCCCAGGAAGGCGACCATGACCTCTTCCGCGTCGTCGGTGTCCAGGTCGGGCCTGGCCAGGCCTTCGACCATCAACTCCCCCACCCTCGCCGTGGTGTCCCGCACCAGGATCGCATCGGCCTCCAACTCCGGCGGGACCTCATCGGCCAACCAGGCGAAGATCTCGTTGGTGACGACGAAGACGCTGGCCAGGAGCATCGGATCCGGTCCGAGATCGGCCCCATCGGTCGCCATCAACGCAGCCATCATGTCGCCGAGCCGCTGGGAGAGCTCGACGCACACGCCCGGGGTATCGGCATCCACCATCTCGAACGCAGCCATCGTCCTGCACCGCATCGTGTTGGCAAGTATCGGCGTCCCGGCCAGCAGGTCGGTGGCCTCGGAGACCTCGAAGGCCACGAAGCCGAGGGCGAAGCGCGCCTCCAGATAGGGAGCCAGGTCGTCCGGCTCGACTCCCTCCAGCAGACAGGTGGCATCGATGGCCAGGGAATCCGGATCAGCCTGGATCGCGTCCCGCAGCCCCATGGTGACGACCTCGATGACCAGATCGCAGTCGAGCAATGCCCGGACCGCCAACGCCGACTGGCCCGGCCGCGGGCCGTTGCGGGTCAGGGTCACGACCTCCACCGGTTCCAGCTCCTCGAGAAGGCGGTCGGCCACGCAACCCAGATCGTGTTCGGTCAGGCCACCCAGGATCGGTGCGGAGCCGGCCGCCCCCGCCACGAAGCCGTCCCTGGCGCCAGCCGGCGTGACCGTCGTGGTGGCCACCTCCAGAATCGTCGTGGTCGCTACCGGGGCGGCCGGCTCCCGGCCCCCGTCGGTCGACCCACAGGCAGCAGCCAGGAGGCATGACGACAGGACCACCGCAATGGCCGCGCCGATCCGTCCCGGCTCACGGAACCGCACCCCGTGGATCAGGCCCCGGCCAGTCCGAAGGCGTCGTGGAGCGCCCGAACGGCGTCCTCGACCTGGTCACCGTCGACCACGCAACTCACCCGGATAGCCGAAGTGGAGATCATCCGGATGTTCACGCCACATGCCGAGAGGGTCTCGAACATGGTCGCCGCAACACCGGGGTTCGAGCGCATCCCCGCACCGATGACGCTCACCCGGGCGATCGTGTCGTCGGAGGAGACCCCTGCCGCTCCGATCTCGACCGCTAGCCGTTCGGCCAGCTCGACGGTGCGCGCCAGGTCCGCGTGCGGAACGGTGAAAGAGATGTCCGTCACTCCGCGGTCCGACACGTTCTGGACGATCATGTCCACGTTCACGTCTAGGTCTGCGAGTGCCCGGAAGACCCGGGCGGCGATACCCGGTTGGTCGGGGACGCCGGCGATAGTCATCTTGGCCTCGGACGTGTCGTGTGTGACCGCCGAAACGATTGCCTGTTCCATATCGGTTTCCTCCTCATCGACCCACGTCCCCTCCTGCCAGGTGAAAGCAGAACGGACATGCAGTCTCACCCCGTGGGTACGGGCGTACTCGACGGATCGCATGGACGGTTTCGGACATCCGGTGGCCGTCATCTCCAACAGTTCGTCGAACGAGACCGTGGGCATGCGTCGGGCGGTCGGCACCAACCGTGGGTCGGTGGTGAAGACGCCGGTGACGTCCGTGTAGAGCTCACAGGAGTCTGCGCCGAGAGCATGGGCTATGGCCACAGCCGTCGTGTCCGACCCTCCGCGCCCCATGAAGGTCACGTCGTTCTCCGTCGAGACCCCCTGGGATCCTCCGACCACCGGGACCCTCCCCGCTTCCAGGGAGGCCCGGACCCGATCAGGTCGGACGTCGAGGATCTTGGCGTTCCGGTGGTTGTCGTCGGTCAGGAAGCCGGCCTGGCTACCGGTGAACGACTCGGAGTCGATTCCGATGTTGTGGAGGGCCAGACACACCAGGGCCATGGCCTTGCGTTCACCGGCCGTTATGAGCATGTCCATCTCGCGACCCGGCTGGACGATCGAAACCTCGCCCGCCAGTCGCAGCAACTCGTCGGTCTCGTTGCCCATGGCCGACACGATGAGCACGACCTGGTTGCCGCGCCTGACGGTGCGGGCGACGTGATCGGCCACCTCGCGCATGCGTTCCGCATCTGCGACCGAGGTGCCGCCGAATTTCTGGACTATGAGGGCCACGGGCACCACGATACCGGCGAGGCTCCGAGGCACCGGGCGGGATTTCCGACAAGCGGGCCACTGCATTCCGATCGAGCTACGGCCCTCGGTAGGGTGCCGCCCCATGGCCACCAAGTCCCGTCGTCCCGCCCCGCCGTCAGCAGCCGAACGATTCTCACCGACGACGCGGATCGTGGCGGGGCTGCTGGCCTTCATGATGGTCGGCAGCCTGATCTTCGTGGTGGTGGCCGGTTCCGGCGGCGGCTCCAGCGCTCCGGCACCGACCCTGCCGATACCGGAGGACTGCCCTGCCCCGGACAGGTCGGGTGCTCCGCAGCTGGCCTTCGACTCACGTCCCACCTGGTGCCTCCGGTCCGGTGTCACCTACACGGCGGTGTTCGACACCACCGAGGGGGAGATCCGAGTGCAACTGGACCGTTTCCGGACTCCGGAGACCGTCAACAACTTCGTCGTCCTCACCAGGTACGGGTACTACGACGGCACCCTCCTCTTCCGCTTCGATCCGACCATCGCCATAATCCAGGGCGGTGCTCCAACGACCAACAGCTGGTCGGATCCGGGGCCCGGCTACACCATCCCCGACGAGGGTGGCCAGTTCCTGAAGATGTCTGACGGAAGCATGCGCGGGCCCTTCAGCTACAGGCCCGGCGACCTGGTCATGGCCCGGTCGGCCGGACCGGACAGCTCGGGCGCCCAGTTCTTCTTCGCCACGGGCCCAGAGGTCTCGCTGCTGGACAATCAGGGTACGTACCTGGTCTTCGGCCACGCCGACGAGGCCGGCATCACCGTCCTGCAGGCGATGATGGATCTCTACGAGCTGGACGACTCCTCGCCCTACGGCGGTGGTCCGATCCGCGACGTCGTGGTCCGCTCCATCGCCATCGAACTGGGCTGACCCACGGGTCGTCACCCGGTCCGGAACCGCTCCGATGGGCCGTCACGCACCCGTAGAACCACCAGCCAGTTCCTGGGCCTTCCCGTCCGCCCGGTCAGCCGACGAGCACGGCGTGGTGGGCGTCGGAGCCGACGTGGATCCCGGAACCCTGCTGGCCGCCTACCGGCGTGGCCTGTTCCCCATGCCAGTGGAGACCGGCGGACCCATGGCCTGGTGGTCCCCCGATCCCCGGGGCGTCCTGGAGCCGGTTGGGATGAGGATCAGCCGATCGCTGAGACGGTCCATGGACCGCTTCGAGGTTCGCGTGGACACGGCCTTCGACGAAGTGGTGGCGGCCTGCGCCGATCCGACGCGGGAGCACGGCTGGATCGACGGGCGGATCTCCTCGGCCTACGTGGAACTCCACCGCCTCGGCTGGGCCCACTCAGTCGAGGCCTGGGACGAGGAAGGCCTCGCCGGTGGGCTGTACGGGGTGGCCATCGGCGGGCTGTTTGCCGGAGAGTCCATGTTCTACCGTCGGACCGATGCCTCCAAGATCGCCCTCGCCGGCCTCACCAACCTGCTGGGCAATGGCGCTGACAGGCTTGTCGACGTGCAGTGGTGCACCCCGCACCTGGCCCGCCTGGGAGCCGTGGAACTCTGCCGGGAGGACTACCTCGAGCGTCTTCCGGACCTTACGCTCGCCATCGGCCCGAACTGGCCGGCCCCATCCACCTGACCCTCCCAGCCCGACCTCACCGGCCGGGCCGAGCCTCCCCGCGCGTGCTCAGCCTTGAGGCGTCCGGAACCCATCCGAATTCCACCAGCGGCCGGAGAACCTCCAGGCGGTAGGGGCGGTCGGAGCCTCCGCGGCCGCCGAGGGCTTCGGCCAGAGCACCTCGTAGGCGGCGAGGATCGCTGCCAACTCCTGCTCGGTGGCGCCCTGGGCGACGATGCGGACCATCGAAATGCCGGCCCCTAGAGGGGCACGTTCCCGTGCTTGCGTTGGGGGATCTCCTCGTGCTTGGAGACCAGCATCTCCATGCCGACGATCAACTTGATCCGGGTCTCAGCGGGATCGATCACGTCATCCACGTAGCCCCTCTCGGCAGCCACGTAGGGGTTGGCGAACTTCTCCATGTACTCCTCGACCAGCTCGGCCCGACGGGCCTCCGGGTCGGCTGCGCTCTGAAGCTCCCGCCGGAAGACGACCTCCACCGCGCCCTGTGGACCCATCACAGCCAACTCGGCCGAGGGCCATGCCAGCGATAGGTCCGAGCCAACGGACTTGGAGTCCATGACCACGTATGCCCCGCCATATGCCTTCCGGGTGATGACCTGGATCCTGGGCACCGTCGCCTCGCAGTAGGCGTACAGCAACTTGGCACCGTGCCGGATTATCCCGCCGTACTCCTGGTCGACGCCGGGCAGGAAGCCGGGAACGTCGACGAAGGTGATCAGCGGCACGTTGAAGGCGTCGCAGGTGCGTACGAACCGGGCGGCCTTCTCGGAGGCCCCGATGTCGAGTACCCCGGCGAAGTGCATCGGCTGGTTGCCGACGACGCCGACGCTCCGGCCGTTCAGCCGCCCGAAGCCGCAGACAATGTTGGCGGCCCATGCCGAGTGGTACTCGAGGAACCCGCCGTCGTCCAGGACCGTCTCGATGACCGTGCGCATGTCGTAGGGGAGGTTGGCGCTGCCCGGCATCAGGTCCACCAGTTCGGGACAAAGGCGGTCCGGTGGGTCATCGGTTGCGAAGACTGGGGCCTGCTCGAGGTTGTTGGAGGGCAGATGGGTGAGGAGGGCCCTGACCTCGTCGAGTACCGACTTCTCGTCGTCGCCCACGAATGTGGCCACCCCCGACTTGGTGGAGTGGCTACCGGCACCACCCAGTTCCTCCAGGGTGACGTCCTCACCGGTGACCGTCTTGACGACATCCGGCCCGGTGATGAACATGTGGGACTTCTCGCGGACCATGAAGATGAAGTCGGTCATGGCAGGGCTGTACACGGCTCCGCCGGCGCACGGACCCAGGATGACGCTGATCTGGGGTATCACCCCGGACGACTGGACGTTGCGCCAGAAGATCCCGCCATAGCCGTCGAGGCTCACGACGCCTTCCTGGATGCGTGCTCCGGCTCCGTCGTTGAGGCCGATCATCGGGGCCCCGACGCTCAGGGCGAGGTCCATGACCTTGTGGATCTTCTCCGCGAACACCTCGCCCAGGGCGCCGCCAAACACGGTGAAGTCCTGGGAGTAGAGGAAGACCTTGCGACCGTCGATCGTTCCCCAGCCGGTGACCACCCCGTCGGTGTAGGGCCGCTCCTGGATCCCGCTCTCGTGCGCCCGGTGCCGGGCCAGCATGTCCAACTCGTGGAAGGAGCCGGGATCCAGAAGGTGGTCGATGCGCTCACGGGCCAGCATCTTCCCCTTGTCGTGCTGGCGTTGGACGGCCCGCTCGGTGCCGGCATGGATCGCCGCCTCCTTGCGCGTCCTGAGGTCCTCGAGACGTTCGTTCATCGGATCATCGGCCATCGTGGCCACAGGGTACCGAACTGGAATCCACGGACAGGATCCACCGTCCGCCGGTACGTTTCACCCATGCACGATTCACCTGTCGGAGGAGGGCGCCATCTGGGGGTCTTCTGTGGATCCAGGGACGGCAACGACGATGGCGTCCATGCCCTGGCCCGGGAACTGGCTTCGGCCATGGTGGCCGCCGACATGGGTCTGGTCTACGGAGGAGCCGGCATCGGCGTCATGGGCACGCTGGCCGACGCCGTGCTGGAGGCCGGAGGCACGGCAGTCGGTGTCGTACCCGTTGGGTTGTTCAGCAGCGAGGTCCCCCACGGGTACCTCACGGAGCTGGTAGAGGTCCCGGACATGCAGGCCCGGAAGCGGGCGATGTACGAACGCTCCGACGCCTTCTGTGCGCTGCCTGGCGGCTTCGGAACCCTCGAGGAACTGTTCGAAGCCGCCACCTGGACGCAGCTGGGCCTCCACGGCAGCCACAAGCCGGTCGTCCTGCTGGACCGGAACGGGTTCTGGTCCGGTCTCGACGAGTTCCTGGACAGGTTGGTTTCCGATGGTTTCGTGAGGCCGGAAAGCCGCGGGATCGTGTCGCGGGTGACCTCCGTCGCCGAGGTGCTAGCGGTCCTGGATCGGTGACCACCGCATCAGGTGGCCCGACGACGAGGTCAGTTCCGGTCGTCGGCGAGGCGTCGTGCCATTTCGGCCAGCCGCGGAGCGTCCATGTGGGAGCAGACGTCCTCGAGGTGGTCCGCGGGACCGGTCCAGCGCAGATCCTCCACGTCGGCCATGACCGGTGCGTCCAGATCCAGGGTGGCCAGACGCCGGTATAGCAGGGCACCTTCCCGGTCGGCAGCGAGGGTGCCAGCCAACTTCGTCGCCCCTCGTACCGGCACGTCCCATTCAGCGGGATCGTCGGGGATGGCCTCAAGGTGCACATACCGGGCCAGGATCATCGCCGAGGACTTGGCGCCCCAACCGGTGAGGCCGGGTATGCCGTCGGCCGTGTCGCCCACCAGGGCCAGCCAGTCCGGGATCGACTCCGGCTGCACGCCGAACTTCTCCACCACCGCGGCCGTGTCGTAGGTGATCTCCCGTCTGCGATCCACCTGGACGATGCCGGCGACGTCGTCCACCACCTGGGCCAGGTCCTTGTCGGGGGTGCACACCAGCACCCTCGCCACGCGCGGGTCGGCTGCGGCAAGGACCGCCGCGGCACCCATGGCGTCGTCAGCCTCGTGCCGGACCATCGCAAGGACCGTGAACCCAGCAGCCTCGAGGGCGGCCTCTAGCAGGGGAAACTGGGCGAACAATTCCGGTGGCGTACCTTCCCCGGTCTTGTAACCGTCGAACAGATCGTTGCGGAACGACTCGATCACCTTGTCCGTGGCCACCCCGACGTGGGTGGCACCCTCTTTCAGGAGCCTCAGCATTGAGCCCAGTACCCCGCGGGTCGCAGCAACCTCGACGCCCTCTGCCGTGACGTGCGACGGCACGGCGAAGTGGTGACGGAAGAGCTCGTAGGTGCCGTCCACCAGGTGGACGTCGATGCCTGCCATGGAGCCTCCAGGTGCCCCGACTACTCCTGGACCAACTCGATCAGCGTTCCGAACGAGCCTTTCGGGTGGACGAACGCCACGGTCGTGCCGCGTGACCCGGGACGTGGAGCCTCGTCGATCGCCCGCCCGCCTGCCGCCACGATGGCCGCCAGGGCCTCGACGCAGTCATCGACCCGGTATCCCACGTGATGGATGCCCTCACCCCGGCTCTCTAGGAACCTCGTGATGGCTGAATCGGGTCGGGTTCCGGTCGTGAGCTGAATGTAGGACTCACCGACGCGCAGCAGGGCCTCGTCGACGCCGTCGCGTTCCACCATCTCCCGGTGGTTCACCTCGGCGCCGAAGGCCTCGCGGTAGTAGGTGATGGCCGCTTCCAGGTCGTGGACCGCTATGGCGACGTGGTCGATCTGGGTCAACAACAAGGGAAACCTCCGGGATTACAGGTGGCGCTGACCACCATCGGGTCCCACCAGGCCTGACCGCCTGTGGAAAGACCTGTGGATAAGCACCGCCGGGGCCGGAATTGGCTCTCTCGGCGCCGATTGCCCACTTTGTGGCGAAAACACGGTGATTTGGCCCTGACTTGTAATGATCTCTTCACTGTCGTAATATGATTGCAACAGTTGGGAATCACCCCTCCACCCAACTCGGAAACGACCCTCCGGTCTGGCAGGAGCCACCGGGGGGCGTTTCCATGTTTCGATGCGGTATTCCACAGGCGGGTCACCCCCCCTCCAAGCGCCGCCGACCCTCCAGGGCCCGACCCAGCGTCAGTTCGTCTGCGTACTCGAGGTCGCCACCCACCGGCAGGCCGCTGGCGATCTTCGTAACCTCCACGCCGAGTGGGGCGAGCAGGCGGGCCAGGTACATCGCCGTGGCCTCGCCCTCGATGTTGGGATTGGTGGCGAGAATCACCTCGACCACCCCCTCCGGGTCCAGACGGGCCAGCATCTCCCTCACCCTCAACTGGTCTGGACCGATGCCTTCGATCGGGCTGATCGCCCCTCCCAGCACGTGGTACCGGCCACGGAACCCACCGGTGCGCTCCACGGCCACGATGTCGCGGGGGTCCTCCACCACGCACAACACCGAGGAGTCCCGACGGTCGTCGGTGCACACCGCACAGAGCTCCCCCTCGGCCAGGTTGAAGCACCTGTCGCAGAAGCGGACCTTCGCCTTCATCTCGTCGATGGCCACCGTCAATCGGGTCGTGTCCTCCACCGTGACCTTCATGAGGTGGAGGGCCAGGCGCTGAGCGGACCTGGGTCCGATGCCCGGCAGGCGCCCCAGCTCGTCGATCACCTGCTGTACCGAGTCGGCGTACACGTTCGTCGCTCCGTCCGCCGGTCAGACCGGGTCGACCAGCGAGGCACCGGGGAACGCCTGGGTGAGCTTCTCGACGGTCGAGCCCTCGGACATGTCGGCGTCCACGAGACCATCCAGGTCGATGGACTCCTCGACCACCGGGGTGGCGACCACCTGGGGAGCGACCGGAGCGGAGGCGTCCCCGTCCACCACCAGCCTCACGGGAACCGTGCCGCCGAATCGGTCTGAGAGGACCTGCTCCAACTCTGCTCGCATGTCCTCACAGCGCCGCATGTGGGGTTCGTTGGGAAGTGCCATGACGGCCGTCCCGTCCTCCACCGCCACGAAGCGCGCCGCGGAGAACCTGGCTCGAGCCTTCCTTCCCAACCGATCCAGGAGGTCGCCTCCCCATGCCACGACGAGCTCCTCGCTCGTCACGACCGTGGCCGGGCCTGCCGGTGCCTCCGCTACCGGACGGGTCGCCAGCACCGGCTCCTCACCGGCAGCGGACTGGACCGCCACTTCCTCGGCGGGTTCCGGCGAACCAACGGGCGGCGACTCGACGCTGGCGGCAGCCAGCCTGGCTCGGCCCTCAGCCGCCGGCCCGGTGCGGCGAAGTGGGGGCGGGGGCGGGGGCGGGGTGGCACCGCTCCCCGGAACCGCAACGGCAGCGCCGCCGGCCAGGGCGACCTCCAACTTCTCGACCCGTCGGACGAGGGCCTCGAGGACGGCCGGATCCCCGGCCCCGGCCACCTCCGACGCAGTGAGCCTTACCAGGGCCACCTCCAGGTCCACCCGCGGATCCGGGGACCGTCGCATGTCGATCAGGGCGGTACCCAGTACCTCCAATGCCCGTGTCGTGACCACCGGCGTGACCATCTCGGCGAATCGCTCCGCTCGCTCGCGGTCCGCCGCGGCCAACTGGGTCGGCGGCACGCCCATGGCGATGAGGAAGGCCTCCCGGAGGGAACCCAGCAGCGCCTCTCCGGTGACCCGCGGCTCCCGGCCGCGCGTGATGCCGGCGGCCAGGGCAGCCAGGGCTCGAGCGGTATCCCGCTCGGCGAGGGCGGCCAGCAGTTCGTCTGTGGAGGTCTCGTCCCGGGTGATCCCACCTGCCACCACCCTGTCGAGTGCCGACAGGGCGTCCCTGGCCGAACCCCTCCCGGCCCGGACTACATGGGAGATGCCGTCCTCGTCCACGTCGAGGTCGGCCTCGGCGATCACGTCGCGCACCAGGGACTCGAGTTCGGTAGCCGGCAGCAAGTTCAACTCCAGGTGCTGCGACCGACTCCGGATGGTCTCGACCACCTTGTGTGGTTCGGTGGTGGCCAGGACGAAGACCACGTGGTCGGGGGGCTCCTCCAACGTCTTGAGAAGGGCGTTTTCGGCGCCAGCGGTCAGCATGTGGACCTCGTCTAGGAGGTACACCTTGATCCGACCGGGGGTACCGAGAGCGACCCTCGCCAGCAGGTCGCGCATGTCGTCGACCTTGTTGTTGGACGCCGCATCCAACTCATGCAGGTCGAACGAGGTGCCGGCGTCCATGGACACGCACGACTCGCATTCACAGCAGGGTTCGCCATCCACGACAGCCGTGCAGTTCAGGGCCTTGGCCAGCACCCGTGCGGCCGTCGTCTTTCCGGTTCCGCGGGGTCCACTGAGTAGGTAGGCGTGGAGGACGCGGTCCTCCCGTACGGCGTTTCGCAGGGCGGCAACCACGTGCTCCTGTCCCCGGATCTCCGAGAATCGCCGGGGCCTGAAGCGCCGGTAGAGCGATGTGTACTCCATGGTCCGACCCTACATCGGCACCACCGGAGGGGCCTCGGGTCTCCGGACCGCTGAGCGGCGGAGGGAGTGGGATTCGAACCCACGGTGACGGTGAAGCCACACACGCGTTCCAGGCGTGCCGAATCGTCCGCTCTCGCATCCCTCCGGGACCCGGCGCGCGGCCGGGTTCCGGGCGACAGGATACCGAGCCGCAGGATGGGATACGGACGGCGCGGGTATCGTTCGGGTGCACCCGTCCTCGAGTGTGGCGGTCGGGTCCTGTGCGACCGGGCCCCGTGAACCGGGTCAGGGCCGGAAGGCAGCAGCTCTCAGCGGAACTCCCGGAGTGCCGCAGACCGCCTGGCCGCCACTCTCGAGGCCGGGTGCC
>Ga0209035_10000517_pt1 | contig 15122 bp, 15 predicted proteins | sample MarorgKNORR_S2LV_6_FD_188220 | JGI IMG/M metagenome (GOLD analysis project Ga0209035, IMG submission 188220) | Marine microbial communities from the Southern Atlantic Ocean, analyzing organic carbon cycling - AAIW_A/KNORR_S2/LV (SPAdes) (version 2) | ecosystem: Environmental > Aquatic > Marine... | reverse complement strand
ACTTATGCGCGTAGCATTCCGACGAGTATAAATCCAAACCTAATACCGTTAATGGTATTAGGTTTGCCCTCAAGCCAAGGGTGTTACGATGACCTCTGGTTACCGCATCAAGGTTACACAGAGGAGACCCCCGGCATCATGAGTAGTACACCTTCCGGCCTTTCATTCACCGCACGCATAGCTCATTGGAGCGCGGTTCACTACTGGCTGATACTGTTGGCCTCGGTCATTGCCATCGTGCTGGCGGTTCTATCGATCTCCATGATTGGGGCAGAAATCCGGGACGACGATGGCGGTGGTGTCGGAGAGTCTGGCAAAGGCTCTAAGCTAATGGGGGAGAGGTTCACTCCCTCTCCTAGTGCAATCGCTGAAAAGGTTGATCGCACCAGAAACGAAGGCATCATATTCAGCAACCCTTCTCTGGATGCCAATGACCCGTTATTTGAAGCCGCCGTCAACTCTGTGATGGCGACCCTCAGAGAAGTTCCTCAAGTTCTGAACGCCTTCAGCTATTACGACGTTCCAGACCCAAGCTTATTTGCGGACGATAGCCACGCCGTGTTGGCCCGGGTTGCTCTGCAGAACCCTCAGGATCCGACCGGTCACATATCAATTGAACCATTTCTTGAAGCCGTAAAACAGGCATCCAATGATACTGCTGGTTTTGAAATAGGAGTGGTCAGCTTTCGGGTTTTAGAAGATGAACTGGATGAGATATTGGACGAAGATTTCAGTCGGATCCTGGTCTATTCCCTGGCAATCGGCCTGGTCATATTGATCCTGGCGTTTCGGGCGTTAGTGGCGGCGATCATACCGTTGATCATGGCCATCGGCTCCATCTTCACTGCCATCGGCATTGCCTCATTAGTCAGCCAGGTCTATCCGCTGGTCGAACTGTACGCAGAAATGGTTCTGCTCATGGGCCTGGCAGTTGGCATCGATTATTCCCTGTTCATCATCAGCCGGTACCGCACGGAACGCGCGGCTGGCCGAGTAAAGATTGACGCCATCACGGTGGCCGCCAACACCACCGGCAGAGCGGTCTTCTACGCTGGTGGGACCGTCATATTGTCTTTGGGTGGGCTGATGTTGACCAGGGACTTTACGTTTATTTCCATGGCCTTGGGCGCCATCATTGTGGTATTTGTGGCGGTAGTGGCCTCGCTCACGTTGCTGCCCGGGTTACTTTCATTAATTGGAGATAACGTAAACAGATTCCGCTTACCCTTCATGGGCAAAGAATCCGATCAGGGTGGCATTTGGTCGGTAATCACCGGCTGGGTACTAGCCCGACCGCTACCCTTGGCCAGCCTTACCATCGCCGCACTCATCGCCCTGACGATTCCAGTGTTCTCTCTGAACCTGGGGTTCAACGCCGGGGCCGACGCACTACCCGATGCCCTGGAAAGCAAACGAGCATTGGAATTACTGGAGGACCATTTCTCCAGCAGCGTGATCGTCCCCGCCAAGGTGGTGGTGGATGCTCCGGACGTCAATTCGTCAGAGATTAAAGCTGCTGTCGCAGCCCTGATAGAAAGGGTGGACGGCGACCCCTCGTTCTTGGGCCCCTTCGACATTATTACCAACGATACCGGTAACCTGACGCGGATCAACGTCCCGCTGGCAGGCAACATTGACGATGACGAGTCTGAAGATGCGGTGATGCTACTCCGAGAGCAGATAGTCCCTCAGATATTTTCAGGCACTGGTGCCAACGTCTACATTGCCGGTGACACGGCTGAAGGAATCGACTTCAGGGAACGAATGTTCAGTTCGGCCTATTACGTCTTTGCTTTCGTCCTAGGGTTGTCCTTCTTGCTGCTGCTGGTGATGTTCCGGTCGCTCATCATTCCCATCAAGGCGTTGGCGCTGAACCTCCTATCGGTTGGCGCGGTCTATGGTGTTCTGGTGATAGTCTTTCAATGGGGTTGGGGAATTGGAATCCTTGGCTCAGAGGAGACCGGGATCATCGAGACTTGGCTGCCGTTGTTCTTGTTCGGCATCCTCTTTGGGCTGTCTATGGACTACCATATGCTGCTGCTCAACCGGATCAAAGAAGAGTATGACAAGCATGGCGAAAACGAGAGGGCGGTGGCCACCGGCATTCGCCTAACGGCTGGACAAATCACCAGTGCGGCGGCGGTGATGGTCGGCGTGTTTGCCGCCTTTGCTACCAGCCGAGTGCTGGGACTGCAACAGTTTGGGCTGGGCCTGGCAGTCGCCGTGTTCATCGACGCCACAGTAATCCGAGTGATACTGCTGCCAGCCACCATGAAGCTTCTCGGACGATGGAACTGGTACCTGCCAGGGTGGCTGGAGTGGCTGCCCAAGGTAACACCGGTGGAAGAGAGTACCGACGCAGCGCCGGAAGCATCACCCGCCGACTAAATTAATAAGATGCCATCATGGATTATTTTCGTTGACCGATAACATCGGCATAGAGCGTCATCATAGGTAGTCGCTAAGCCTGCTCAGATCCAATCCAAAAGAAGGGATTATAAGCAACTTCCCACAGATGTCCGTCCAAGTCTTTGAAGTACCCTGAATAACCGCCCCAAAACACTTTCTGAGGCGTCTTAACCAGTGTGGCGCCAGGCCGCGAAACTGCATTTTCTATTACCTGGTTCACTCCGGTCTCGGAGGCCACATTGTGCGCTAAGGCAAAGTCGTTGAAGCCACTTCCTTCCGCCGAAACGTTGGCATCTTTAGCAAGGGAATCCTGGTTGTAGGACCCAACCAACTCCCATTAAGTGTAAATAAGGCCACCGTTGGCGGAGATTCCATTTTTGGAAAACCGAGCCCTTCTTCATAGAACTTAACCGCCACTGCCATGTCGCTAACGCCTAGAGTAACCATGCTAATTCTTGGGTTCATGATTCCTTTTCCTCTAGCGACTAAAGCTAACGCGGAACTATTGCCTAATTAATTGTCGTATGTTCAGCCGCCGACGAACCGACGTCCAAAGCCAACGGCCAACGCGGGATTGCCATCAAAATACAACTGGCCGTGGGCCAGGGCGTCGGCAATCTTTAGTCGACCATACATTATGAGCACGTAAGACTCGCCGTCACACTCGAAGGTGACGTCGGGTTCTTCGCTGCTAGCGGGGCCAATCTGCGCACCGGCAAATCCAATGACAATGTCCTTTTTAGTCGCTGATGCTCCTTCAATTACGAACCGGTGAGTGATTGGCGTGTTAATCGAAGGGTCGGGTCGAAATGCCCGGCGTACTGCCCGGTCAACGCCGTCGATCAACACGGACACCGCGTTATCGGAGAGGTGGTATTGGTCGTCCAAAACCGACCTGATATCCCAAGTGTGCATGGTTAATTCGGCGACGCGTTGGCTGAGTAGTGTCTGCACCTGCTCGGGTCCCGGGGGCCAGTAACACAGCTTCTCCCAGTCTTGCGGCCCAACGCTATTGAAGACCTCAACCACTTCTTCCAGTCGCTGTATCAGGTACGCCGTTAGGCTCCCACCGTGCTGCTCTTTGGTTGCCAACGCCCTGTTGAAGATGCGCTGGGCAAACTCGTCTTCATTGTGGTTGGCCACCGCCGGTGCGCCCTCGGGGGGCGAGTAATCACCTTCCAGGCCTTTTCTAATGACCAATGCATGGTCTTGCCCGGCCAGGTGCGCCATCACATCGGCCACCGACCAATTCTCGCAGGCGCTGGGCTTCTGCAAGTCGAATTCCGACAGTGCGGCTAGGTACCCCTTAACGACATTAACTTCAGACTCGAGTATTTTTGCCGTGGCTTCCGGTGTGGTCATTTCTGGTTGAGTTGTTCCTGTTGGATTGATTCAGGGCGTAATGATACATGACGGAGTAGGTCCGTTGATTAGAAAACCTAGGCCAATAGCCAAAGGCCCTCGGATAATCCGAGGGCCTTTGGCTATTCAGTACCCGCAGGACTTGTTGATCAGTCGGTATCGCCCAGATCTGAAACCGTGACTCGGTAACTGGAATCGTCGGCGGTGTCGTCGGGCGGAGCAATCACGTTGGCTTTTTGGAGCATGTCCTGGCAGTTGTCGCTCAGATTCAACAGGTGCAACCGGGTTCCCGCGCGGTCGTAGCGTTGGGCCAGGTCTACGATGGCCTCCATGCCCGAGTGATCCCAGACCCTGGAGTTGGCAAAGTTGATGACCACTTCAGCCGGATCAGCGGCCGGGTCGAATAGATCGCGGAAAGTGCTGACCGAAGCGAAACAGAGTTGGCCGTGTAGGTTATATACCTGACGATGCAGCGTGGTGCCAACGCCAGCGTCTACGTAGATGTGCCGGGCGGTCTTCCAAGCCAGCACCAAGGCGGACACAATTACGCCAACCACCACGGCTATCGCCAGGTCGGTCACCACGGTAACAGCGGATACAATGACCATGACCACAGCGTCAGACAGCGGAACCTTGCGGATGATACGCAAGCTGGACCAGGAGAACGTCCCGACCACCACCACGAACATCACACCGACCAACGCCGCAATGGGTATCTGCTCAATCAATGACGATGCAAACAGTATAAATAGCAGCAGGAATACCGCTGCCAGGATGCCGGACAAACGCATCCGAGCGCCCGACTTTATGTTAATCATGCTCTGCCCGATCATGGCGCAGCCACCCATGCCGCCGAAAAACCCGGTGACCACGTTGGCCAAACCCTGGGACATACACTCGCGGTTTTTCTGTCCTCTGGTCTCAGTGATGCCGTCGATTAACGAAAGAGTCAGCAAGGACTCAATCAACCCAATACCGGCCAAGATGAAGGCGAAGGGCAGGACTATTCTGGCCGTCTCCAAGTTCAACGGCACGTCGGGCACGGAGAACTCTGGTAGACCGCCGGAGATGCTGGCCAGGTCGCCCACCGTTGGAGTGTCGATACCGCCAAAAATCACAGCGGCCGATACTACAACTATGCCGGCCAGCGCGGCCGGAATGCGTTTTGATACCCTGGGCACGAGATAAATCAAGACCATCGTCACAGCGACCAGGGCCGCCATGACTGCAATCTCTTCAATGGGTAGCCAGGCTTTGGTGCCGTCGGCGCCCTCTACTTTGAAGCTCTCCAATTGGGCCAGACCGATGACGATGGCCAAGCCGTTCACAAACCCAAGCATCACTGGGAAGGGCACCATGCGAATCAGGTTTCCCAGCCGGAGCGCTCCCACCGCCAACTGAATAACCCCCATGGCGACCACGGTGATGAATAGGAACTCGATACCGTTTTCGCTGACCAACGACACCATGACCACGGCCAAAGACCCGGTGGCGCCGGAGATCATGCCGGGGCGTCCGCCGCTGATGGCAGTAATCAGCCCTACGATGAACGCAGCATACAGCCCCACGAGGGGATGGACCCCCACGACAAACGCGAAGGCCACCGCCTCTGGCACCAACGCCAGGGCAACTGTGAGTCCGGCTAGAGATTCAATGCGAATCTGTGTCAGACGCGCGACGTTAAACATTTTTAGTCCGCCAATCATGGATGCGATGGAATTTGCCAGCAGAAGAATAGGTCGCTGTGACCTGTGACAGCCAAAGACACAGCTGTCTGTCAGCGCGGCATTTCAAAATAAAAACCTTGGGGGGTGTCTGTACCAGGTCGGTGGTAGAGCACGTCAGAAAAGAATTAGTCCGTCCTGACTATGCCTGACTTGGTTTACAGTCCTTAGTTGAAGGAAATCAAATAACCAGGCCAGTGGCCTGTCTAATAAAAGGCCAATTCACCTGGGTGTCAGTTGTTCAATAAAGGCTGGTCACGCCCAATGATGTGACCAGGGAATCTACCAAGGGTCTCTCGATCGGGTTATCTAGTTATTGATATTTGGTGAATTTGGGCTTAAATATTGCTCGCTGGTAACAGGGTTTCTTCTTATTATTCTAGTGATCTGGTCATTATTAAAGAAAGCGATTTGGCTGCATCGGTACCGGTGCCAAATCGCAGACGAGCCATTGGAAATAAACGGGCGCTGGCAGGGGCGGCGCAATCTGCGGGATGATGCCCCATTCGCATCGCTTCAATATTAGCATATCGTAGGTGAACGTCAGAATTCTGATTTGATAGATACCAGGCCTGACCTAATGCATGTCAGATAGAGCACAAGACAGGAGTCAATGGGATGATTTATGAAGAGCGACGGACACTAACCCACGCAAAATCAGCGGCAGACTATTTGGAGTATTGCCAGACCGATCTATGGCCCAAACTGAAAGCGGAGGGCGGCCAACCCCTTTGCCTGCTCAGCGGCCTCATCGGAGACCCACCCAACCAATACCTTCAAGTCACCGAATTCGAAGACGCCCAAGCTTGGGAAGCGGCCCAAAACAGCGTCCCGCCATCGCCCCATGACATGGTTTCCAGTGAGTCGGTCCGTCTGATGCAATCCATTGCATCCAGGCCAAAGACCCAGATGCCCAAAGAAGATCAGCGGGCGGTGTACGGCTGCCGACAGTTCTTAATTAACCCGGCCGACTTGCCCGACTTCGTAAACAGTTCCCAGAACGGAATTTGGCCCCGCATCGAATCCCAGGGTGCCCGCATTCTGGGGTTGTGGAGCACCGTAGCAGTGACCCAGCCCATGGAGATACTGCTGCTGACGGGCTACCACAGCCCAACCCACTGGGAGGAAACGCGTGTTACCAGCAGCCAGCAAACCAGCGTTGACGAAGAGCTAAGACATCAGGAATCTCCGCTTAGGAACCGCCGTTTGGACATCTCTCAAAAGACTTGGGTGCGGCTTATGCAAGCGCACTGGGATTAGGTGCCGTAGCTCCGGACGGAGTCAACGATTGTCAACAGACCGTCAAACCTGACGATTGGAAACCCGTTCTGCTCAGATTGTTCGCGTAGCTTCTGCCTGGCCTCGCCTCTGACATAGATACCCGAGTCCATCAACAAGAACGGCATCCCCAAGTTGACCGAGGCTTCTAAGTCGTGGCTGGAATCGCCGACGTACACGGACTGGTTGACCTGTCCGCCCAGCAGTTCCACCGTTTTGACCAATATCTCTGGGTCTGGCTTGCCTTGTGTCACGTCGTCTATGGTTAAAACGGAGTCGAAATACCCTTCAATTCCGTGGTAGGACAACACATTCTCAGCCACCGCGCGGCTGCTCATGGTGGCCAGGGCTACCCTATATTTTTTGTCTTTCAATAATGCAAGCAGCTCTTTCACTCCGGGCAGCAGGACCACTTCACTGTTCAGATCCAGTTGCAGACCGCTCCGTAACTTGACTGCCTGTTCAAGTAGCTGGTCGGCCTTGTCAGTTCCCAGGTCGCGCTCCAGGAAATGGTGCAGCAGCTTTCGGGCACCGCCGCCAAAGACTTCTCTGAGATCAACTTCCGTAGCCTTTATATCGAAGTGGGATAACGCCTGGATGGTTGCGCCCAGTGCTGCTGGTTGGCTATCTGCCAAGGTCCCGTCCAGGTCAAAAATAACGGTGTCTATCGCGTTGGTCATTGCTTTCCGCATTTCCTCCGGGTTCTTTATTTCGCCTCATCATGGGTTGATGAGTCAGCCCGCGGTGTCAGGTAAACGACAGGATAAAAGCCTCCGGGTAACTCTAGAGGCTTTATTATCAGCGGTGACTTGGATCCCGGACTCTAGAAATAATACCGGGATACGGTCTCGGCGGCGCAAGCCGGTTTTTCTTGTCCGTCGATCTCGATGGTGACTCCCTTTACTACTTGGAAGCACTCATCGCTTATTTTTTCGACGCCGACCAATTTGCTACGGCAACGAACTTTGGAGCCGGCAACCACCGGGTTCGGAAAACGAACGCGGTTGAGGCCGTAGTTTACCGACAGCTTTAGACCGTGGTAGGGAGGCGCGGTTGCGTCCACATTTCCGCTCAGACCGGGAATCAAGGATAGGGTCAGGAACCCATGCGCAACCGTTTGGCCAAAGGGGGATTCTTTGGCGGCCCGGTCCACGTCAACGTGAATCCACTGGTGGTCTTGAGTCGCGCCAGCAAATGCGTTGATCATAGTCTGATCAACCTCTAGCCAATCGCTCAAATCGATTTCTTCACCCAGTCTATTGGTGATGTCCTTCACCATATCGTCAACTGCCATATTGCCTCCCAAACCAATAGTTTCAGTCGGCATTTTATTTGTTTTCGGGCTGCAGGTATACCCTCAGACGCATCGCGGTTAACGCGGGTAGTACTAGTTGGCTCAATCGTTGTTCGTTACAAAAACATCGCGGCCGGGTTTATAATCTGAAAACTAAAAACTTGTCGAGTAACAAATTTCCAGCGAAATCCAGGCTGTTCATAAAACTTATTTGAGGGGTAGAGCCATGGTTGCAACAGGTAGTGTCGTAGCGCTCTTTATTGTCGACCGTAGAGAGGCTCCGATGAAACAGTCAGAGCAAATCAACGCGATAGCCGGCAAGGGTATCGAAGGCGACCGTTATCTTCTCGAGACCGGAACCTACTCGAAAAAACCAGAACCCGGTCGTCAGGTCACCCTAATCCAAAGTGAAGTACTGGACTCCCTCAAAACCAAGTTCGATATAACCGTAAAGCCTGAAGAGTCCCGCCGAAACGTGCTGACCAAGGGCATTGAGATCAACGACCTAATCGGCACTGAATTCTTCGTCGGCCCGGTTCGCCTGCAGGCCCACCGCCTAACCCGCCCCTGCCTCTACTTAGAGAAGCTCCTAAGCCAACCAGGCCTATACAACGAGCTCTGGGAAAACGGCGGCATAAGCTGCGAGATACTTTCGGGTGGGGTTATTAAAGAAGGGGATGTTATTACTGCTGCCACGGATTAAGTACGCGTCATGAAGAAGAAAAGCCCTTGGATGCTCCAGCAGGGAACAGACATCAAGACGATTAGCACCAGGCTTGGGCATTCCAGTGTCGCTTTCACCATGGACACCTATGCTCATCTCTTACCCAGCATGCAGAAGGCAGCTATGGAAAAGTTCGAAGAGACGTTAGCAGTAACCGGGCGAAACTCTTAAAAGGTCGATTATTTGGCAAACAAGCAACCACCGGAGAACCAGGAGTCACAAACATGAAGTCGGAACAACAAGAATCACTAATAAGAATGGGTACGCATCGATTCGTTAGAAATATGTTGCGCAGCATGACCGTCTTGCTAACTATCCCCTTTGTTATATTTTTCTCAGTGTGGGGATCTTTAGAGGGCAAATATACGACGGATTGGGTAATGAGCCCTCTAACTATTGTCGTTGGAATCGTTTTTAGCGTAATAACCCTGATCGTCGCCAGGATTTACTATAAAAGAGACGTGACAGCGATATTTGAAAGCTTTGCTAAACCGGTTCCTACAGACTCCCAGACCCACCCTATCAATCCAATCTATTGATTAGCGGAAACGTTCTCAGTTTTCAGATAAGAGTTCTTGTGTTGGCGAGGTTGAATAATTAGGTTGCAATGTAGGGAAAATAAAACCCCCTGAACAGTTCAGGGGGTTTTTATGCGTATATTTTGGTAGGGCGTAGGGGATTTGAACCCCTGATCTCCGCCTTGAGAGGGCGGTGTCCTGGGCCGCTAGACGAACGCCCCACACATAAACCGCCGGACCCTCGGCCCACGAGTGAGTCCAGCCCAGATATGCTATCAAACACGGCAGTGGTTGTAAATCTTATTAACGGACGAGTATGGCAATAAAAAACCGGCCCTGGTTTAAGGGCCAGTTTTGTTGCTTGATTGGTTTGGCTGTCCGGTGGGGCAAAGCCGAGTTGGCCCTGCGCCCTTTGAACGGAGCCTAGTTGACGATGAAATCACCAAACATGGTGAAGTTATGGCCAGGGAAGGTGCAGACAAACTGATAGGTGCCTGCCGCCGGAGCGGTGAAGGTTGCCGTATCACTTTGGCCGGGGCTCAACACCATGGTGTTGCCTATGACCCTGGAGTCATCTACGGGTAGCCAGTTGTTGCCAGGGCCAGCGCCGGTGCCGTCAGCGGACACAGCATCCTTGGTGCCATTCTCAACCAACGCCCAGTTGTGGGAGTTAACGCTAGAGGAGTTGGTGAAGGTCACCGAAACCTCGCCGCCGGCAGTCGCAAACATATCTGCAACGCTGAATTGTAGGGCGTCGCCCTGAACATCTATGTCCAACGTTGCAGAGTCGCTGCCACCGACGGGTGCCGGGGCCTTGGTGGCCGGAACTGCAGTGGGAGCGGCAGTGGGCTCAGGGGCCCGGTCTCCCGCTGGTACTGTAGCGGGCGGCGCCGGAGTGGCGGTGGCGTTAGGATCGGCTTCGTCGCTGCCGCAGGCAATGGTCAAGAGCATCAAAGCGCTCATCATTGCAAAGAGAATTACAAGTGGTTTTTTCATCTATTCAGACTCCAAATCATCCAGTTTAAAAAGGTAATTCTAGGCAGGTAATTACTTTGTTATTTTTATCACAATCACTGTTTAAGTGTCAACGCTCAGGCGTGCTATTTAGTATATCTGACCGGAACTGTCACAGTTAAACATTCCCAATCTGTTTTTTAATAGAGCCGCTCCGTGGTGTCTACGCTCCGGGTGCGAATTTGGGTTGGGTCCGGTCTGGAAAGGTCTAATTAATCTGGACTATCATACCCTCGCATTATTAAACCAACGACAAGGCCGAAACCCGGGGCCGAGAATCTACAATTGCGACCGGCCTCCGACAACCGGCACGCTGGCCGCTCAGGAGTTCAAGTGGACATTGGCAAGTTCCCTCCCTCATTACTTGAGAAGCTACTGCAAAAAAGTAGAGTCACCGACCCCAGGGTGCTCTTGGGACCTGGCTTGGGCGAAGACGCCGCCGTCTTAGACCTGGGCGAAACCCTGCTGGTGGCCAAGAGTGACCCGATAACCTTTGCCACCGACCGTATCGGATGGTACGCAGTTCAGGTCAACGCCAACGACATTTCCTGCACCGGCGGCACCCCCCGTTGGTTCCTAGCCACGCTGCTGGTTCCTGAACGCTTCACCGAGGACCAAGCGGAGAATCTGTTCACCGAGGTGTTGGACGCCTGCAACTCGATTGATGTGGCGCTGATCGGCGGACACAGTGAGGTTACCTACGGAATTGACCGTCCGATTGTGTCGGGGACCATGTTGGGTGAGGTCACTAGAGATCGTCTGGTCAGAACTGGCGGCGCACAGGACGGTGACAGCATAATTGTCACTAAAGGCCTCGCAATCGAAGGCACAGCGCTTTTAGCCTCGGAACGGGCTCAGGAGCTTCGCGATGCCGGTGTAAGTGATGACACTATCACACAAAGTATTAATTTACTGAATTCCCCTGGTATAAGTGTACTAACTGATGCAAGTACTGCTTGCGATACTACACAAGTACATTCAATGCACGACGTCACAGAAGGCGGGTTAATCACTGGATTAAGGGAAGTTGCTGCGGCATCGGGTCTGGGTCTGGCTATCGAAGAAGGTAGTATTCCGATACTGCCAGAGACTGTTGAAGTCTGCCACGCCCTGGATTTGGACCCGTTGGGATTGTTGGCTTCCGGCTCTCTCATAATTACACTTTCACCCGAAGACGTTCCCTCTTTACTTTCAGAGCTAGAGAAAAAGGGTATAGATGGCTGGGAGATCGGAAGGATGATGCCGCAAGAAGAAGGGTTGATATCCATTGGCAGAACGGGCGAAATCGAGCTGCCCCAGTTCAGCCGAGACGAGTTAGCTCGTTATTTCAGCCGACCGAGAGCTTGAGAAGAAACCGTTGCCTGTAACAGCATTTAAGGGATATTAAAGTTTTCTAGTGAGTACAAATCCCTGCCGGGGGTTAGGGGACTCAGTTGGCCAGTTCTTTAATGGCTTCCGCCGCCCGTTGTTGTGCCGGCACGGTTAACGACCAATCGTTTCCATGGGAGATAAACATGTCCCGTTGCTTCTTCATGTGGGACGCGAAGTTGGGCGCATCATACGCACCATACTCGCGACACGCCTCAATAAGCCTTTCCTTGCTGAACACCGGTTGACCGCTGGCCAGTAGACCGCCAATTCCAAGCAACAAAGCCAGTTTTACCTGCTTCTTGGAGTTGGTCTTTTCCTTCAGGTCTTTGACGATAATACGATATGAGTTGCCGTCCAAATGGTATACCCGTGAGATGAACGTCTCAGGTATTTGGTGCTGATCCATAAATATGGGTCCGCGTTCGCCCGACTGTTGCTGGCCGTTATTGGGAGCTGAATTAAAGGCGTGATTGTTGTAGGAACCGCTGGAGACGCCGGTGGTACCCCCGTTCGTGCCGACGTTGGAACCGTTCCCATTCAATAGATGAGAATCATCGGTGCCCTGTGCCTGCAGAGAATCGGACTGGGCCAGCACACGAATCAACGCTTCAAAGCAGGGGATCTGATATTTCTCGGGGCAACTCTCCGCCAGCCTTACGGCTTCGTCCAAGTGCTCAGACACGTTCTCGAACACTACCGACCCTCCATATACGCCGAGGCAAGCTCGCGGGCGATTGACTCAGAAGAGCCGACCAGACCCAAATCAAACCAGCCAGGTTATTAATCGATTACACCATGCTCAGTATATCGCCGTGAATATCCTGCATCAATTATTTATGAGTCCGGATATGTCCATAAATAACAGGGCCGCCCTTATCTTCAAGGGCGGCCCTGTTGCTGATTCAGGCCTATAGAACGTTACATTATTATTGCCAGACGGCCGGGTACTCTAACTCCGGTAGACTTCCAACGACTGACTGAGCTGTTCGGCGGTGATGTTACCACCGCTGACAGTTATCGCTACCTTTTTGCCCTTGACCTTCTCTGGGTACTTAATCGCCCCGGCCAGAGCAGTGGCGCCAGCCCCCTCAGCCAGAGTGTGGGCCTTGTCCACCAACGTGCCGATGGCCCGGTGAATTTCCTTGTCGCTCACCAACAAGAAATCGTCCAGCAGCTCACGGATGACCGACTGGGCCAGTTCGTATCCTGAGCGGGTAGCAACACCCTCGGCAAAGGTGTTCATTTCCGCTTCAACCATCTGACCTTGCTTCCAAGACAGGTAGCCAGCGGGTGCCTGTTCCGACTGCACAGCTAGCACTTCTATAGAAGGGTCGATTCCCTTGGCGACGATACAGGCGCCGGACACTCCAGAGCCGCCTCCCAATGGGAGCATCAACACCTGGACGTCGGGAAGATCTTCCAATGTCTCAAGGGCTTGGGTCCCGACACCGGCAATGAGCAATGGGTCGTTCACCGGATGCACGAACCGGTACCCTTCCTCCTTCGCCAACGTCTCGCAATGCAGCCGGGCGGCATCAAAGTCAGCGCCGTGGAATACAAGCTCAGCGCCCAGTGCACGCATAGCTGCAACTTTGTTGGGATTAGCATCTTCAGGAAGGCCGATAATCGCCTTCACGCCGAACAGCTTGCAGGCACTGGCCATCGACTGCCCATGGTTACCCGAGGAAGCGGTGATCAATCCCCGTTCCTTTTCCTCATCGCTGAGGTTGGCCAGCAGGTTGATACCGCCTCGTCCCTTGAACGCGCCCAGAGGAAGGTATTCCTCATGCTTTAAGTAAACTTCTGCGTCCAGCATTTCACTAAGCCCAGAAGAAAAGTGTAACGGTGTACGCGGAATATGAGGGGCGATGGTGTTCTTCGCTCGGTAGACGTCCCGTAAAGTGGGAGCCTGCATATCGTGCCGCCTTTTTCATAATTTTTATCGGGTCGTACTTGGAAGCTTATGGGCCGGATATGACCATGTCAACGGCGGTTTTCATTGAATAGTCCAAAAAACCGGCGCGGGCAGGAGGATGCGCAACAAAGAAATGTTTTCTTACTGCCTTTCTTCGGCCCGGATGGTCTTGATACGGTGATAAATGAACCAAGCAACCACTACGATTATGATGCCGGCGATTGGGAAGTCGAAGGGCCGCATCACCTGCCTCATGTCCTCCCAGTTCTCCCCCAGTTTGAAGCCACCGTAGGCCAGTCCCAGACTCCAGGGATAGGAACCAACGAACGTGTAGAAGCTGAACTTCCAAAAGTTCATGCGAGCGATCCCGGCTGGCACGCTGATAAAAGTACGGACTACAGGCAGCATGCGCGACGCAAAAACCGCCAGCTCGCCGTACTTCTTAAACCAATCCTCTGCCTGATCCACCTCGTGCTGGGTCACCAACACGTATTTCCCGTATTTCTTTAATAAGGGGCGTCCGCCTTTGTAACTAATCCAATAGGCCACCCAGGATCCCAACAGGTTCCCCAGGGCACCATAGAAGGCCGCCATCCACAGCATCCAGGCTGAATCTCCTTTGGCTTCTATTAAGAGCCACCCGGCCAAGGGCATGATCAATTCGCTTGGAAAGGGTATGGCCGCGCTTTCTATCCCCATGAGGAAGACCACACCGGGCCAACCCATGGCGTCGTAGACGTTTGTAATTATGCCCAAAAACCAGTTTTCTATGCCTGCCATATATTCAACATCCCTATGATTAGATTTTTAATGAGTCGACCCAGAAATTTAATGCCTGACTCATTTCTTAAATTAATTTAAAAGAATCTTTAAAAAACTCTTGACGTTCGTCTAAACCACTGTTATTATACTGGTAACCCGATCGCCCGGGTAGCAGTATAAAGCAGTATTAATAACAGAGGATGCGGAGGAAACCATGGCTAGGAAGACGAAACTGATGCAGCGCGTAGAAAAAGAATTCCAGAGGCCTCTGGAGCGCTTGTTGCCCGAGAAGGTCAATGAGGTTGGTCTATCGGCCACTGCCGAAGAATTAGGCGTCAGCAAAGCTACTCTCGGCTACTGGCTCCTGAAACTAGGTATAAATGTACGCCGTGTAGCACTCGCTCCTGGTGAGACCCTCGAAGTTAAGCGTATTAGCTAAATCCTTGAAACCTTAGTTCTCTAAAAGCGAAGCGAAGCGCTTTTAACAAAAACCCCGTCCTTACGTGATTAGGACGGGGTTTTCCTTTTTGTCTGGACTTCCAAGGTCTGGACTACCGGGGGGTCCATCTTCTGCGTCACCCAAGAGAATATTGGCGTCCTCTCATCCGATTTAAGGCCTTTTTCCCGAGGACACCCACACCGCTAGTCATTTGAACCCAAAATCGACAGCCATCCGCGTCAGAATCTAACTTTGGAAGATATCTTCTGGTAAAAACGCCGACACTGTGACATTTGGTAGGTCGACCACGTT
>Ga0209035_10000515_pt1 | contig 15138 bp, 17 predicted proteins | sample MarorgKNORR_S2LV_6_FD_188220 | JGI IMG/M metagenome (GOLD analysis project Ga0209035, IMG submission 188220) | Marine microbial communities from the Southern Atlantic Ocean, analyzing organic carbon cycling - AAIW_A/KNORR_S2/LV (SPAdes) (version 2) | ecosystem: Environmental > Aquatic > Marine... | reverse complement strand
GGAAAATATTATACTCCAACACCTGACGAAGTAGGAACATACTAAAATGACTCAAATCAGAACAATCGATGAGCTTGAGGCACAATATTATGGACACAATCGTAATCTTCTTAGAAAAGCTGATGCCCCTTCAACAACCAGTACTGCTGGTATGTTTAACGCCATTTTTGGTGCTTATGCATGGGCTCAACTGAATCTTGAAGCAAACGCATTCGGCATACTCCCAAAATACCCTTGGGATAAATCTGGATGGAGGGTTATTACTGCAAAACCAACCTTGAATACCAACAATGCTAACACAGCATTAGGTGGTACTACAGAAGGTGGTTTAATTGCTGAAACAATCAAACCAACAGTCGCAGAATTAGATGTCAAACCAAAAACTGCTCAGTTGCCTTTCAGTGCATCTGAAGTTATGGAATGGCTATCAACTCATTCTAAAGACGACATTTGGGGTGGACTTGGTTCACTAAGATTGTACATGGCAGTACAACACAAAGAGTTCATTAATAGAATGCTTTTGGCAGATGTTGAAAGCGATGCAGCAGCATCAAGTGGAGCTCATACTGGTACAAAAGACTTTGAATCTCTTGATAGAATCGTATCAAGTGATGCAGAGGAAGATGCACTAGGTGGTTCACACAGTGGTTTTTATGACTGCTGGGCTGCTGATGCTACCGTTGACAGAGATGGAAACGGTGGAGAATTTGACTGTACAGTAGAATCTGCTTCTGGTACTATCGGTACTGACGGTGTATTGACTGACGATGTTCTAAGAACTTTCTTACGAAAGATTAGAATCGCAGCAGGTAAAGATCCAAATGTATTCCTAGGCTCCCATGAAGTCTACTCTGAGATACAAGGCTTATACATGCCAAGTGTCCGTATTGCAAACCCATACGGTGAGCAATTAGTTCAGATAGACGTAAACGGTATTCAAACCTTTAAAGGTACGGGTACTGGTATTCATGTCGACTCTATTTACGGAGTACCATTTATTCCAACAAAAGATGCCCCATCTGGTGGTGGCTCTGAAATTGGAAGACTCTTTGCATTAGATACATCTGATGCAGAAGGTTATGGTTATCCAAGAATTGGAATTCAAGTGGCTATACCAACCGAGTATTATGAAGCAACTAGAAGATCTGCTGGTTATCCATTCGTGAACAATGCTTTCGTTGAGAAAGGTGTGTTCAGAACAATGGGTGAGACAGTTTGTCGCCATTTCAAATCACAAGGTAAAATTAGAGACATTAAACTCTAGTCATACCACTCCCTTTTTTACACCTTTTTTTTATTTTAATAAAGAATATTTTTATAGTATAATTTTATTATTTAAACATGAAGATTGCTGTAGTCATATTAATATCTATGATTTTATGCATGAATATACCTTTAAACTCATTTGCAGAAACAGAGGAATATAGTTTGTATGATACGTTAAAACTAAGATTTAATACTAATCCTAACGTTTGTTTGTTTGAGGTTAATCCTGAAATATATGATGACTGGTACACTTTAAAATATACAACAGTATCTGCAATAGAAGAATGGATAGACAAGTTAGAATATGTATATCCTAATGGAGACTGGAGTATGGATATTAAGACTGTATCTTGGGAAGATCATAAAACTGCAATACCAAGTGATTATCCTGAATGTAATATTATGATAAACTATGAAAAATCATCAGGTGGAACTGCTTTGGGTACAACAGGTTTGTTTTTCAATCATTCTTGGCACAAGTATATGTTCATTAATGTATTTTTAGAAAGTTCAAAAAATATAACTAAGATCGTTTTGGGAGATGAAATAACTAAAACAACAGTTGAAAAAACGGAACAAAACTATCCGTTGTCAAGAAGTACCATTAAAAACATAGTATTACATGAATTTGGTCATGGTTTGGGGTTAGGTCATTATGAATCATCTGAACCACTTCATTCTTACCTAAAATCTTCAATGGCACCTTCAATAAATCCGTTTGATGAAACACAAATTTTATCCGTAACATATTTGGATTTGGCTATGATTGGACTGATTTATGGTGAGAATGGATGGAAATCCCCTTCACCAGTATATCATATAGATGGATGCCATATAATAGATATGTATCAATTCAAATGTTTTTAAAATGTAACTTTATATATTAGTGGTTTTTATATAATTTATGGCAATAACTATAGCACAAAATGCCGACCATAAAAGTCTTACAGGAAAGACACTATCCATTCAAAGCGAACTTACATCAAAGTTGAAATCCACCATTGTTGACGTAACATACGGTGGTTCTGACACATACGCTACTAATGGTAATACTGTCGATCTATCCCTTGGTGGTAGAATTAGTACTGTTATTGGAGCAGAAATACTTCATTGTAACAAAGGACTACTTTTACAATATGCACCAGCAGCAGCAGGTGCAGCAGCAACAGGGAAAATTAAAGCCTTTGGTCATACTCCAACAAGCTCTACAGCAACAGTTGTAGCCCTTGAGGAATTAGATGCATCAGATACAGCAGTCAATTCAATGACTATTCGTATTAGAGTAATCGGTTTCTAGACTAAGATCTAGTCATATTTTTTTTCTTAATAATGTTTATATATGACCGATAATATCAATTATTATGACTTATAGCAATCATAATGTAAAAGATGTATCTTCTGACGGTGCAGTAAAAGCAGGTCATGGTGTAATAGTTTCAGTACATGTTGTAAAAGCAGGTGCTAGTGGAGACAAAGTAGTATTCCATAATGGTGATGCTAACTCAGATCCAGCAGAGTTTACAGTATATGGTGAAGGAATTCAAAACATACAGGACATTATGAGAAGATTTGAAGACGGTATATTTGCAGAAGTTACAGGTACAACTGCAAAATATTTAGTAGTATTCAAATAGAATCTTTAAATATAAAGTAAACTTTATAACTCTTATGGTAACAACCACAACTTACTGTTCAGTTAATGATATTATTGACTTTTTAAGAGTGCCTATCACTTCCACAACCACTCCAAACAAAGAGATGGTTCGTAAGATTATTGCAAGAAAAGAGGAAGAATTTGACAGAAGGGTAGGTCATACTTGGAAAACTAAGAAGATTACAAGAGAAGTTCACGACTTGCCTTTGCTATATACATTCGGATGGGGTACTCCATTGTTCTTACAACATAGAAATATATATCAACTTGATGGAACAGAGGGAGATAAAATAGAAATTTGGAAGGGAGAGAGTGATTCATGGGAAAATATCATAGGTCAAGACCAATGGTATCATGGAGAATATGAGAGAGGAACATTGCACTTAAGAGGTTATTTATTCACTATTTTAAGAAAGAACAGAGTTAGAGTCACTTACAGATACGGTGGAGAAAACTTTGCAGGTGATAGTGAAATACCATTAGATGTTGCAGATGCTATAATCAAAATGGCTTCAATAGAGATAATGAATACCTCATTCAGAATGGATGAACTTCCAAGTGGTGGAAGTGTTTCTCCTAGTGAGTCAAAGAAATATTGGCAAGAAGATATTGAAACTTGTATAAACAATCGTAGAGAAGTATTCGTTATTCCATAATGGGCTGGATAAAAGGTTTAATAGCAGCACCAAAGATTGCTGCTGCTAAGATTTTGGAAAAATTTGGTATTCCTCATGAATTAACTAAAGATAAACAAACTGGAAACATATCACTCAAAGTAAGGGGGGTACCTGATAATGTTGAAAAACTTGAAATCAAGGAAGGTAATACCCCAACAGAAACTGCTTATGTTGCAAAATCTGTAGTAAGACCAGATGAAGCACCATTAATAGAATTATCTGATGCAGTTTTACAATCACCTAAAGGTTCGTTGCCTAAACCTACTAATGCATATGATGATCTTAAAGAGCCTAGGGAAATAGCATATTACCCTGCTGGAAAGAACCCTTATGGTAGAGGAAACGAGGGTGGCAAGCCAAATATAGAAGCCATAAGACAATGGGTTTCAAATACAAAAGTAGCAACATCTTCAAATTTTATACTAAGTGAGGAATTTGGGAAAAAATCTGGAATGATATATGGTAAATCTGGTAAAGAGTTAGAAAAGGCAATAGATGAAGTTACATACAAAGTGGCTAGAAAAATATGGTATGTGGGCAGAAAACCAAGATATATGAGTGATGATGATTGGCAAGAAGACACAAAAGATATGCGACCAGCAGAAGGTTCTTTCTCAAAGAATGAAGATTGGGGTGGAAAATTTCCATATGGTGAAACTTATAAGTATGATAGTGGTAAGTTTTTGTAATGGCTATTATTACATATGATGCAGTAGATGACATAATATCACTAATAAAGTCCAAATGGTCTAATTTAAGACCACCTACAATCTCAAAAGTATGGGATAAAAGAACTGTTGGATTCATAGATGATAGAAGTGATCAGGTTATATTATCACCAAAAGGTGAAGAAATACAGTATTTTGGTCTAGGTGGTAGTGCTTTTTGGCATAATCAGATAGTAGAAATGGAAATAAGAACATTCCAAGATTATCAAAGACATAACTCAGTTGTGAAAGAAATAGTCAAAATTATAAAGGATAATATAACAGGCACTAATTATACTGATTTACGAGTAATCGGTTCATTCAGTAAGAACTTTGCATATCGTAACATGTATAGTTATGTTGTAACAATATCCTATAGAAAATCAGATCCCTCTTAAAAATCTTTATATACTAATACAGAGAGTATAAAATATGGTAATATTAACTGGTGCTAGTTCATCTGTAATGTATGGTTATGAAGGTACATTCGGAACAACACCTACTGTTACTAATACCTTTGGTCTTAATCAAAAAGTAACTAGTTTGACATTAAACACAAGTAGATTTCAACTTAATAAATTAGGTCAAGTAGAACCAACTAAGTACGCTTATGGTACACAATCAGGAAGTGTAGGAATTGGATTTGTATTTGACGATTCTCATTCACATAAAATATTTCAATCAATTTATGGGGCAGATGCAAATGGATCAAGTCCATTCATATATCCTACAAATCTAGGTCAAGCAAGTGCTCCTACATCAGTATCATCACTTACAACAAAAATTCAAGTAGCAACATCAGGTAGTGCTTCACTTGAAAGAATATTAAACGGATGTATTGTGCAATCATTATCTTTGTCAACAAGTATCGGTGAACCATTGAATGGTACTTGTGATATGTCATTTGGTAAAGAAACAACTGCTGACGTAGTAGGTGGTGCTGCCACAGCACAAGGTGCAGGGTCACTTGATCAAGGTGGTAAACCTTATACATTTGCTCATGGTGTAGTAAAAGTACATAATGGATCATCATTAGTAGCAGTTGCAGAAGTTCAAGAATTTGACGTAAATTTCTCACAAAACTCAGAATTACTTTATGGAATGAGTTCACATTCAGCAGTTGATGCATATAGACGAGTATTAGACGTTAGTGGCAGATTCAGAGCAGCATTCAAAGATAAAAGAATGATACAATATGTAATTGATCAGTCTAGAACTGGAGAAGAATTACTTACAGCAGCAGTAGGTATTGAACTAACATTTACAAATGGCAGTAAATCACTTAAAATAGAACTAAACGAATTGTCAGTAGCAGATCATAACACAACTGGTATTGAACCAGTAGAACCAATATTTGAAGAAATTAACTGGTCATGTAAATCAGCAAGAGTAACAGTAGTAGCATAAACCTTTATTAATTACCTTATATGTAAAATTTACATGGCATTAATACCTGTAAAGATAATCTATAATGGCAAGGAAGATACAATAGAATTTGAGGATTCTTTGACATTCGGGGAGACAGAATCATTGATTAGTGGATCTGTCGATTTAACTGATATTAGTAAACCCAAGATTGATTTGTCAAAATATAGAATGAATTTACTAGTCCTTACAATTAAAAAAGCTCCATTTAAAATCGGGGATATAACTACAATAAAGATGTTGGATTCCAAAGTAGTAAAAGGTATGTTAAAGGAGATAACTAAAATACACCCTTTATCAACATATATAGAGGATTGGATGGAGACCTTCCAAACCTACGAGGATCAGAGCAGTTCAGATACGCAATCTACTACAGTTGTGCCACCCAATTCGGATGGGACAAAGAAACAGTCGACAGTCAAGAAATAGATTATTTAGCCAAATTATTTGCCACTCATCAGGAACAGATGGAAAAGGCAGAAAGAGAGAAAGCCATGCCACCTATGGGCAGAAACCTTAGAAAAAACTTATAAGTAAACAAGATACAGTTTATATATAATGTCAGCTCAAGATTCTGGAGGATATAATGATTCAAATATAGAAGTAAAATTTCAACAAGCTGTACAAAATATAACAAAATATTTAGGCGAAAACCAAAAACTTACCAAAAATCAAATGGTTCAAACAAGAAAAATTATTGTACAGCATGAGAAAAAATACAATAGTGACAAAGACCATTGGAGATGGAAAGATCAGGATAGGCAAAAACAACGTAAGTTTGCCATTGAAAAAATAGAGATGCAAGGACAGCAAGTAAGAATGAATAAACAGCTATCTAATGCTATGAAACATAACTTAGATTCATATAATTATGTAAAACAATCTCTTACTGGTGGTGGCAGAAGTTTAAGATCAGGAATATTAGGTGTTGCTGATTCTCTTGCATTGCTTACAAAAAGCAGTAAAGATTTAAAAAAAGCAGAGGAAGCATTAAATGATGCAAAAAAATCAGGTGGAGATGTAAAGGGAGCACAAACTGTAATAGATGAATTAAAAGATACTATATCAAAACTTGGTGGTAATAATAGAGTAATGAAAGCAATAGTTTCAAAATTAGAAGGACTTGGTAAAATTATGGAGAAACATCAAGGTAAAATAATGATAGGAGCTGGACTTGCTAGTATCATGATAGGTATAATTACCAAGGCATTGAGTGTAGCTCCACTATTTCAAGCCATGATGAAGTTAATGCAATTCGCAGTTACAATGATTTTAATGCCAATAGGTACGTTCTTTGGAGCAGTTTTAAGACCTCTAGTAATAGGATTTGTAAAAGGTACAGCTAAAAACTTTGGTGCTTGGATGAAAACTGCTATGGATCTTGGTACAAAACTAGGTCAATTTATTATGGATTTTTTGAATGATCCATCAAAAGCATTTGGTGGATTAATATCAAACGCATTAGGTGGTGATGCAGCATCAATAGCAGGTACAACAGCAGTAACTGGAGGTGCTGTTGCAACAGCAGTCGTTGCTTCAAAATTATTGCCTAATATACTAAAAAAAGTTCCAAGCCAAGGTATAACATTTGCAACAAGTGTAGATGATGCTGCTAAACTTGGTAAATCAGGATGGAGTCTATCAAATCTTCTAAAAGGTTCATTAGGAATAGGTAAAATTGGTGCAGTAGGAGCAGGTATGGGTGGTAGTCTTTCAAGTATTTTGACTGGAGGTAAAACAAGTGAAAAAGCAGCAGAAATTGCAACAAAAGGTTTAGCTAAAGTTATACCTAAAGTACTTACTACATCTATACCACTTGGTATAAAATTGGGATTTAAAGCTATACCAGTTCTTGGCTGGGCAACATTGGCTGCTGATGTTGCTGGTTCTGCTATGAAACAATGGGCTCCTGATCAATATGAAAGTGTGAGACAAGGTGCATTAGGAATAGGTTCTTTCCTTGGTGATACTGAAGGAACTCATACTGAAGGTTTATTAGACATTTTAGGATTTGGTAAACAGTCAACATTTGAAATGTTAGGAGAAGGATTTCAAGAACTAAATAAATTGTTTACTGGAGAACCAGTAACAGATATGCAAAAAAGTTTACAGGTAGGTGCAGATAGTTTGGATTTGGCTGAAAAAGATATGACTAAGATAGGAACTGAAATTGTACCAATGGCAGAACAAAACATGGATGCAATGCAAAAAGAGTTCCAAAAAATGGAAAGTAAGGGATATAGTATGACTAAAATAATGACAAATATACAACAAAACTTTAGTTTAACAGATAAAGCATTGGCTGAAAAAATGAAAGAAATTACATCAAAAGCCAAAAAAGCAAACATACCTAAAGTAGAGAGAAATTTACTACCAATATATAATGACCCATCATCATCATCAAGTACACCTGCTTCTACTAATAATTTCTTTGGAGGTGCTGATTATGTAAATCCTTGGTTAACAAAAGGAGGAACAGGAAGGGTAGATTTGGGAGATGGTACTTTTATGGAAGATGGTGTAAGAAAGTTTGATTATACTGCTGCTGACAGATCTGGAAGAACTATGTCAAGTAATGAAGTTGCAAATCAAGCAGTTAGAGATGAAATAGCAAAATCAGCATATGCTGCTGGTGCTTCATACGCTGACGGAATTGATGGTAGAGATGAATCACAAATATCAAGATTGCATCAGTTAATGCCACATCTTATTCCAAATTATGCTGGTGGACAAATAAATGAACCAATATTAGGTATAGGTAGATCAGGTAGAGCATATTCATTTGGAGAACATGGATCGGAGACAGTTATACCAAATGGTGGTGGCACTGGTGGTGGAATTACAATTAACATAGCTAGAATTGATAAAAATGCCGACTTTGAACAGTTAAAACCTATGATTCAAAAATGGATATTGGAAGCAAACAGTAGAAGGGGTATGATATAAAATGGGAACTATAATACTTAAAAAAACATCTCCTACACCAACAAGAACACTTACTATAAAAAATTTACAAAGTTTAGATATTTCTATAGATATGCCAGCTATGATTTATGCCATGCCTAATGCAACTGATGAAGAAGCAATAGGAATGAAGGTAGAAGGAAATCAGTCAACAGTTAACATATCATGGACATTGGTAGATGAAGATTCTACGGTAGTAAGTGAAATGACGGGTGCTGATGCAGTAGAAACTGCTGATGAACAGATGGTTTATTTAATAGGTACAGGTATTGAGGGTAGTACTGCTAATCAAAATTCAATACAATCATCAGGTGTTGATTATGCATATCAACTAGAATTAAAAGATAATTCAGGCACTACATTTTTCACAAAAAGTGGTATAATAACCAAAGTAAATGTAAGTAAATCTGGTTCTACTCCAGTAACTTATAATGCAACTGTTATGTTTACAACAGCAGATATGGTTGCTGAACAAGAAAATGTTCAGGGGTCACAATAATGGCAACAGTATCTGTTTTTGTAGAAGATATAAAAAAATCATTTGTAGAAACCAAAATAATTAAAGAAGGTGATAGGGCAATAGATGAAGCTGATATTATATTTCCACCAACTGTTGATGTTAATACTAACGACAAAGTAGTAATAATATCAGATATGGTTTCAGTTGATAATTTATCTGCAATTTATAATTTTAATGAAACAGTAATAGATGAAAGTGGTCATTTGAATAAAGCAACTGCATCAGCAGGTTTAACATATATTGACGGACAATGGCAAGGTAAGGCATTGTCGTTTAATGGTACAAGTACATATTTTGAAGTTGATGATAAGGCAAATCTTAACTTTAGTGGAGAATTTGAAATATTTATATGGGTAAAATGGACTTCAACTAATAAACGATATTTAATTACAAAAAGAACAACATCAAGCAATGGATTTGGAATAAGTGTAAATCATACAACTGCTGGTGATGTAGCATTAGAACTTAATGGTACAACTTTAGTATCATCATCTGCTGGATTTAATGACGGTAACAATCACTTGATAAGAGTTACAAGAGATTCATCAAACTTGGTAACATTATATGTGGACAAGGTATCAAAAGGTACTGCTACAATATCTCATAATTTGACAACATCTGGTAAACTTAGAGTTGGTAGAAATGAAGCAAATGTATATTTCACAGGATCAATGGATTCAGTAAGATTGTACAAAGGAACACCGTTATCTACAACACTTGGAGAAAGAATATACAATAATAGAAATCCAAGAACTGTGATGAAGTTTGGTGGTAAAGTTACAAAAGTAAAAAAAGAAACTATTGTTAAAAAAGCTAAATGTTTTAGTTTTGGCAAGGAATTGGCAGAGATAGAAATAAGGGGAGATGTTTTTAATAATCAAACACCAGAAGCAATTATTCAATCATTAGTTACAAATAATACTTCATTAACATTTATTAGAAAAGGAGATTTGTCAGGAATGACATTAAACAAATATACTGCTGTTGGTAAACTAATAGATATTCTTAGAGATTTTATGTCATTAACTGGTCATATATTTTATACAAATGGTAATAAAGAATTCATATTAGAACCTGAAAAACATACTAACATAGGTTTCATATTTACACATGGGGTTAATTGTATAGCAGATAAGTCACAATTTGATGACACTCAATTAGTTAATGACTTGATAATATTAGGAGAAAATACTAGGTATCGTACTATTGATTCATTTACTGGTGATGGAAGCAATAAGGTTTTTACTATAAATGCTGGTGCAACTAATACAAATGTTACTGTTGCTGGTTCTGAACAAACACCAGAAGAAGATTATGAAGTTGATAGTGTTGGAGGATCAGTAACATTTACTACTGCTCCAGCTAATAGTGCTGCAATAAACATTGATTATGAATATGAAAATCCTTTGTATATGAGAGGTACAAGACAGGATAGTATTGCAGAGCATGGAGTTCATGCTAAAAAACTAATTATGCCTTGGATTAGAAATAGATTTGATGGTATTAGATTTGTTCAGTCATATCTTAACAGGTATAAGGATATTAGAATTAATATTAAAGTGGAAGTTCCAAAACTATTCAATTCCATAGCAGAGAATGACATTGTACATTTGACAAACACTATTACAAATATTGATAATGATTTTGTAGTAAAAGGCATAATATGGGAATACCCAAAATCTTTGACAACACTTAATTTAGGAGAGTATAACTTTGACTTTTTAGAAATTGATCAACAAATAACTCAAAAAATACATGATTTGGAAGATGCCATGACTACAAATAAAGCCATACGAGAATTTGAGTCTCCACAAGAAACTCTTGTAATTAATGATACGGTAATACAGATTGTTCATGTAGATTTTACAGAAACCTTAAATATTGCTCATCCAACAGTTATAATAGATAAAAATGACAATAATTATGGAACTGGAACATATGGATCTAAAGGAGCACCACTTAAACAAACAGGAAGTGTATATGTAAGTGGCTGATATATTAGTTCCTCTTAACGGTCACGTTAGAGTCAGAGCATGGGAAAAACAACCAGATGGTACTGAAAAAGAAGTTTATGATAAAACAATCAAAAATCTTATTGTAGATGCAGGTAAATCATCAATATTAAAATATATTGGCAATATTACAGGTGGAGGATATGCTAATAGTATAGGCGTAGGTAATTCTACTACTGCTGCTAGTTCATCACAAACTGACTTACAGGGATCAGGCAGTAACAAATATTGGAAATCAATATCTTCAACTGACAGAATAATTCTTACCACAACACTATATTTATCCGTAGATTTTGGATATACAGAAGGTAATTTTACATGGAATGAATTAGGTTTAAAAGATAACAATGATGTATTGTTTGCTAGACAGATAGATGATACACCATTTGTTAAAACCTCATCAAAAAGAGCAATAGTTGAATGGCAGTTGAGTCTCTAGATGGCAAAGATATTAATTCCTCGTAGTGATAGTGTAAGTGTAAAAATCATAGAACCTAGTGATTTTGAAGCTTTTTTTAGTGATGATATAATCAATGACTATGTAAAAAGTGGGTTTGCACTTACAGCAGGCACAGGCTTATCTGTAAATATAGCAACAGGACTAGCTAGACTCAAAGGATTGTTTATCAATAATTCAACTTCTTCATCAAAAGGCAGTCTTACAGCAAATGATGAAAATTATATTTATATAACCTTAGCAAGAGATTCCAATAGTGAAGCTGAATCATGGAGTTTTACATCAAATTTAACTGGTACAACTCCTACAGATTCTCTATTCATAGGTACTGCAACAACTAACGGTTCTGGTGTAACATCAACAAATATTACTGCAAGAGAAACAAGAGTAATACCACTTAATAGTATTGATGAATCAACATTAAAAATTTCTAATTCACCTACAAATGGTTTCTATTTAGAGGCTCAGTCAGGTAATACAGGTGGAATGACTTGGAGAAATGATAATTTTGGTAATGCAAGTCTTGGTGATGTTACAATATCAAGTAATACAACACTTGCTAATTCAGCTAATATTGGACAGTATAAGAATCTTACAATAGATGCCACTAAAATATTAACTTGTGGAACTGGAAGTGTTGCACAAAAATGGATATTGTTTGCAACTGAAAGTATAACATTAAATGGTACTATTAATTTAGACGGTAGAGGTGGTCTTGGTGGTACTGGTGGTACTGGTGCATCATCAGGTGGAGCTGCAGTTTCTGGTGCTGGTGGTAATGGAGCTCAAGGTGGTGATGGTGGTACTGGTTCGGCTTCTTATAATGAAATTGGTCATATTGGAGTACAAGCAGGTGGTGGATCAGGAGGTTCAGGTGGAAATTCAACAGTAGGTTCAAATCACGCAGGTGGTGCAGGTGGTGCTGCTGGATCTAGTGGAGGATCACCAACACAAATTTTAGATTACACAGATGATTCAAATTATCAATCAATAAGACTAGTTTTTAATCAACTAGCCCATTGGGGAGCTGGAGGTAACGGTGGAGTTGGTGGAGGAGCTGGTGGAGGTGGTGGATCTCACGGATCAGCTGGTGGGACTGGTGGATATGGAGGAGATGGAGGAGATGGAGGTAACGGTGGAGGTTCAATTATTCTTGTAGCACCTACAATCACATTTGGTACTAATGCATCAATTACTTGTCTAGGAGTAGCTGGTGATAACGGATTAAACGGTGGAGTTGGTGGAAATAGTGGAGGTGCAGGTGGAACTGGTGGATCATCAGGTGGAGCTGCAACTAATGGTACAGCAGGTCAAAATGGTGGTAATGGAGCTCAAGGTGGAGGAGGTGGAGGTGGAGCCGTAGGGGAAAATGGAAAAAATGGATTTGTTGGTATAATTGGTTATACTATTCCTAGTCAATCTGATTTAAATTCTAAAAGTAGTGCTAGTAAAAAATTACGACTAGTATTATAATAATATAGTAATGAATATCTTTAAATACTAATACAATATTATATTAAGTATAATGTTACACTTCACAAAGTCAAACAAACCTGTAGGAAATCAAATTAACCCTGATCTTAACATCTGTATTGTAAAAGAATCACAATCTGGTGAAAAAACATGGTATCACGCTAAAAATATTGTTACAAATGACGGAGACTTATTCTATGCACAACAAGCAGTAGGAGAAACCCCAACAAGTGACTTTGACGGTTCAAGTGGAAGAATGGAACTCAGAACTGGATCAGCAACACCAGCAAAAGCAGATACTTATCAACAAGTAGCAACACCAATAACAGCATCAAGAAAAGCAATAGATTCCAATTATCCTAAAACAAATGACGGAGATTCAGATAATACAGGGGCAGGTACAGATATTGTAACTTGGCTAACAAGTTGGACAACTGGAGACTTTAACTCAAACGCTATCATAGGTGGTTGTATTCATGTTGGAGCAGCAAGTCCAGCAAATGCAACAAAATTACTAACACATTTTTCAATAACCAGCTTTGATAAAACAGCAAGCGACACATTAAAGATTTTCGTAAATCATACTTTCAACGGAGTATAACCCTTTGCCTAAAGGCATTTCAATGGGTGGTTTGTTTAAACTACTAGAGAAACTTAATCATACTCCACAAGAAGGTTTAAATGATAAGGTACAAACAAAAGAAGATGTGGTGGTAAAACTTGGCTAGAAAAGCACTTTATAAACACGCAACACAGGTTAATACTTCATCTTACCCAGATGATGGAACAAGTCCTGTAGGATCTAATGAATGGAACGCTGATCCTGATTCACAAGGAATGTTGGGTTTTGCACCAGCAAGTGCAACAGTTACAATAGCAAGTGGAGTTGCAACAGTTACAGATACAATTACAGTTGTAGCAGCAGAGTCAAGTACAAGTGATACTTTAGATAAACTAGCAATAACAAATACAAGTCAATATGATTTGATATACTTGTTTGCAGATACAGGAGATACTATTACATTAACAAACACATCAAGTCCTTCAGCAGATGGTCAGATTAAAACAGTAAGTGATTCAAATGAAACTTTGTCTTCAACCGTTCCAACAATCCTAATTAGAAAAGGAAATCATTGGTATGGATATGGTGGTGGAGTAGTCAATGCAGTCAGTGATATTGGAGATGTAACTATATCAAGTATAGCAAGTGGTGAATTATTAAAATGGAATGGATCTGCATGGATTAATCAAACTCTAGCAGAATCAGGAATAGCCCCAGCAGCAGGCTCATCTAGTATTACAACAGTAGGAACACTTGGAACTTTATCAGTAGACAATTTAACTATAGATTCAAACAAAATAGAAGCAACAAATACAAACGGAGACATAGAATTAGATTCAAACGGTACAGGAGTTATTAAGGTATTAGGAAATACAAATGACGGTGCAGTTACACTTAACTGTACTTCCAACAATCATGGTCAAACCATCAAATCACAACCACATTCAGAATCACAAACAAATACAATGTTATTGCCAAAAGGTACAAGTTCTACATTGGTATCATTGGTTTCAACAGATACTTTAACTAATAAAACATTAACAAGTCCTGTAATAAATGTTACAAGTGATGCAGATGGTGATATTTATTATCGTGCTAGTGGTAGTTTTGCAAGATTAGCAAAAGGTACAGCAGGTCAAGCATTAAAAATGAATAGTGGAGCAACAGCACCAGAATGGGCTGCTGGTGGTGGAGGTGCTACAATAGTACATCAATTTGCTAATACTACTACTACAAATTATGCTGGTACTGCTTCATCATTTGGAACTGTTGGAGCAGGTGATCGTGACATTTATATTAAAAAAATAGATGCTAATAATGAAGGTGTCTTTACTAAAATTTGGAAAAACGGATCTGCTGTCGAAGTACAAATCGCTTGAGGTTTTAAATTGGCGATAACTTATCACGCAGGTAAAAGAATA